>Ga0123355_10000108_pt1 | contig 91759 bp, 64 predicted proteins | sample TergutEmb28metaG_3_FD_89872 | JGI IMG/M metagenome (GOLD analysis project Ga0123355, IMG submission 89872) | Embiratermes neotenicus P1 segment gut microbial communities from Petit-Saut dam, French Guiana - Emb289 P1 | ecosystem: Host-associated > Arthropoda: Insects > Digestive system > Gut ... | reverse complement strand
TCTTGAAACACTATACCATACAGAGACAACAAAACGACTTCAATTCCTCTGTGGACTCTGTGCCTCTGTGAGAAAATTTTTTATGAAATACCTCACAGAGACACAGAGATCACGGAGAATGCACGGTAAGACCTGTAAATTAGATTCACGTGAAGCTGAAAACCGTCCAATGTAACGAAGTAATTTGACGCAATACGAGGAAGCGACTACATTGGGCGGTTTAAGTTTATGTGACTATATGCACTATTCTATGTCGTAAAGCAAAAAAGCATTTAGGAATGTAAATTTACCTAAACGCTCTTTTTTTACAATATAATATCAACCAGTGGGACAACTTTAATCGTCGGAAACACTTTATCCCAACTATCGGAATGTAGCTTATACAACTCATAATTTTTCTTGCGTAAATGCTCCAGCCAGTCATAGCCGTCTACCGCAAATTTGTTTTGCAATTTATTGGCGGTTTGCAGTATCTCAGTCTTAATTTTATCTTCCAATTCTTCATGCAGCATATCCCTTGTTATGCCATGGGGTAACGGTTCTACTTCTTTTGCAGATATTTTAACATTAATCACAGCCGTTAACTCTGGTGCCGGAGCAGGCTTGTCAAACCCGGGATGATGTGGGGGTAACATGTTTGCAAAATTTACTTTGGTGTCATGCTTCTCAATTTTTACAGGAACAAAATTGTCGCCTATTTCTAATGTCAAAACAGCATTTTTATTGCCATGGTTTCTGCACCACAAATACCCTCGCAAATTTTTTGTCGAGAAGCTTCCTATATTAATGCTTTCTTTTAGCACCACCGCGCCACTAAGTTTTAGAGGGGTTTCTTCGTTATCTGTCTTTTTTATTTTTGGAATTATCACACCGTCTTTATATGATGACGATAAACGCTCCAAGTCCATTGCAAAACTTACGCCGCCAAGTTTATTTTTATCGCGATACAGCTCTGCCACAAATAAACCCGGCAAAACTTCGCCCGGCGGTTTTGTCTCTAAAATATCCTTGGCACTGCCGTTCGTGGCAAGTACATTTATGCGTAAATCTATTTCATCTTTGTGCTCCAATGCGGCTATTGTGGAACTTACCATATCGGCATCTTCCAGCAAGTCTTTTCCTAGAACAAGCAACTTCGCATGGCCGTAATACAATGTCTTGTCGGTTTTGGCATCCAGATTTTTCATGGCTTCGGATATGGTCTTGCCCGTAGCCGTTTTAATATGCGGGGCCTCATCGTCTTCTTGACCCTCTTTTTTAAGCAATGGGACAGACAGGCTCACTTCGTATTCGCCATCTTCTTCGTCTATTCCAATGGCAACTACAAAGGCACGATCTTCCACTTCCACCCTGTCCCAGCAACCTGTAAATGACAGCAATACCGCCACAAGAGCCGCCGCCCCGGCTACATGCTTTGTTCGAATACGAATTTTCGCGGCTATCAGTAACAGTATTGGCAAAACCACCATAAAAAACATCCCAACAGTCAGGTACATAAAATCCAGTACCCTATAAACATCCACGCGCCATGGGAACACCGATACAGCAAAAACCGCTGCCGCTGTAACAATCACACCTAAATATTTTGTACGCGGGCGGAACATATCCTTCACCAGCAGTCCGCCAAAAAACAGCATTGTATTACCAATTGCAAATGCCGTGATAATCCAAAAACTAAACATCAATGCCTCCTGCCTTTCGACAAACGAACCTGGGATGTTTAGCATATCCATCATGCGTAGCACAGGCCAAGGCTGGTCTGTAACCCCTCGTCCAAACTTGGCAATTGTCAAAATTGTAATTAGTAATATTATCCCACCCGCAAAACCCAATGCACTCGCCACATGGCGACCAAATTGTTTGCGCCCATTTCCTATGAAAGGCGATACCAATAACAGACATTCAAGCCCTGTAAAAATAAAGCCAAGACGTACAACCCCTCGCAACAAATCCCCGCCGGGCGTGACCATCACAGGTTGCAGATTGCTAAAATCCGTGTCAAAAAACGCTAACCCCACCAAAAATATAAATGGAATTGCCATAACCGCAATTAATATCTCTGCTACGCGGGCGCGGGTTTCCATGCCCTTGGCGGCGGCGTAGGCACACACACAAAGCATTGCAAAACTAACCACAGCCAGCGGAGTTTGTTGCAACATTATAGACTGGGTTATATTCAAAAACACCCGCAGCTCTAGCCCGGCGGAAAAAACAAGCTTTAACCATAACAGGGTGCCGCAAATATACGCCACAGGTTTGGTTAACAGAAATCCTGTAAATTCTATAAACCCGGCATTTGGTTTGGTTTTTGTTGCGGCAGACACCGCGGCGGATATAAGCACACCAATAAACACCGCAAGCAGTACAAGACCGACAACTATAATCCAGCCGTCTTGCCCTGCAAACTCCGCAACTCTGCGGGGCAGGATAATTACCCCTGTCCCTAGGGCAGATAGGATAATTAATATTTGTAATTGTCTAATAGTTATTTTTCCGTTTGCTGCAAGCATTTTACATTCACCTGTCTCATATATTAATTTCATATAGCAATTTGGTTTTGCTTAGGGTGTATTTGGATAATTCCATTTTATGGTGACTATAGTGTCTCAGACAACACAAAATCAAATTGCCCTTGCAAAGTTACTTCATCCTGTTCCTGTTATCCGGTTTCGCAAAAAACGGTCGCCTCTTTAAACTCATTAGTGGGAAGCGGAACACGCTGTCCTTTAACTCTTGATATCCGTTAATTTCCGACGACGCAAAAGGCATCAGATACGGGAAGTTAAAGCTTTTTAACGACGCTAAATGCACCAATGTCAAAATTAATCCAATCGCAAGCCCAAAAAAACCAAGTAATGCCGATGCAAGCAACAACCCATATTTGACAAGCCTAAAGCTATACACCAGCGAAATATTGGGTATCGCAAAGGTGGCAATGCTTGTCATAGCCACGATAATTACAACAATTGGGCTAACAAGCCCCGCTTCTACAGCAGCCTGTCCAATAATTAGCCCCCCAACAATTCCAATTGTGCCGCCGGATGCAGAGCGCAACCTAATTCCTGCTTCCCGCAAAAGTTCAAAGGCGGCGTCAAGCAAAAATATTTCCAGTACAGCGGGGAATGGCACGGCCTGACTTGCTTCCGCTAAACGCGAAAGCATAAGCAAAGGGATCATAGCCGGGTGGTAAAGTGCGACTGCAATATAAATTGCCGGTAATGCCACTGCCAAAAACGCCCCCACAAATCGCAAAAAACGGGTGATGGACATTACCTGCCAACGGCTATAGTAATCCTCTGAGGACTGGAAAAGCGAATTTAATGTAACCGGCACCAAAATTACAAAGGGCGAATTATCCACGATAATAGCAATGCGCCCCTCCAACAAAGAAGCTGCCGCTTTGTCCGGTCTTTCCGTCAATTGCATTTGCGGAAAAGGGCTTAACCAGTTCTCTTCTATCAATTGTTCCACGCATCCACTGTCAGAAATACCATCAATTTGGATTTTCTCCAGCCTTTTTTCTACTTCCTGTAGAATTTCCGGACGAACAAGGTCGTCCATATACATAAGTGCTATATCCGTTAAGCTTCTCGTCCCAAGTTTTGATTGTTTTACCTTAAGGTTAGTATCCCTAATACGTCGCCTAATTAAGGCCGTATTAAAACGCATGACTTCGCTAAAGGCTTCGCGGGGTCCCTGCACAACCACTTCGGTTTCGGTAGCCTGTATGCCACGGTTAGGAAAACCGCGGGTAGCAATTATAATTACCTTACTAAAGCCTTCCAAAAAAACCGCCGTATCTCCGGCATGGATGAAGTAAAGTACGTCGTCCCAAGTTTCTGCCTCGGATAAATCTGCGGTGGCAATACCCCTGTCACGTAGGACGGTGTACAGATCCATATCCTTGTTATCCCTGGAAATTTCAGCCCAATCCATATCAAAAAGACGGCGAATTACCGTTAAATCTGTAAGTTCGCGGTCGGTCATTGCATCTATATAAGCTGTGTAAATCCAAGGCGCACCATCGCCGCCCGGTGGAAATTTTCGCCCAATAAAATCCTGACAATCCGTAAAAAGATCATCCAGAATTTTGATGTTTTCGTCCAGAATAACGCTGGGCGCGCGTTTTATAGTTAAATTGTCCATATGTATACTGTGCTTCAATAGCAAAAAACTATTCACATCAAAATTTTCTTGTCAAATTTCACAAAATATATTATGCATTTTTGGTAATTTCGCCTAGTGACAAATGCTGTAACAGTAGTGTAATATAACAATGCGGCGTATGCTATGTATGAAGTATATGCGCTATATCTAAGGAGGCTAGAGAATGGCTGGAGTAGAACTCAAAAACATAGTCAAGAAGTATCCAAATGGGTTTGTAGCTGTGCACGACTTTAACTTAAACGTTGCTGACAAAGAATTTATTATTTTTGTAGGTCCTTCCGGTTGCGGTAAAACCACAACATTGCGTATGATCGCTGGCTTGGAAGAAATTACAGAAGGCGAACTTTACATAGGCGAGAAGCTTATGAACGACGTAGCACCAAAAGATCGCGACATTGCTATGGTATTCCAAAACTACGCGCTTTATCCACACATGAGCGTGTACGACAACATGGCATTTGGTCTAAAGCTTCGCAAAACCCCTAAGGCAGATATCCAAAAGCGTGTACATGAGGCCGCTCGTATCCTTGATATCGAGCATCTTCTTGATCGTAAGCCAAAAGCACTATCTGGCGGTCAGCGTCAGCGTGTTGCTATGGGTCGTGCTATTGTTCGTGAGCCAAAGGTTTTCCTAATGGACGAACCACTATCTAACCTTGACGCAAAACTTCGCGTACAAATGCGTACCGAAATTACAAAGCTTCATCAAAAATTGCAAACAACATTTATTTATGTGACACATGACCAGACCGAAGCTATGACACTGGGTACCCGTATCGTAGTTATGAAAGACGGTCTTATCATGCAGGTAGACAGCCCTGTTAACCTATACAACAAGCCGCAAAACTTGTTTGTAGCAGGCTTTATCGGCTCTCCGCAAATGAACTTGGTAGAAGTTATGGCAGAAAAGAACGGCAGCGACGTTTGCCTAAAATTTGGCGAACATTCTATTAAATTGCCTGAAGCAAAAGCCCGCGCAGTTGAAGAAGGCGGCTACATTGGCAAAACCGTTATCATGGGTATCCGTCCGGAAGACCTCAAGGACGAAGAAATGTTCATTAGCCAAGCACCGGACGCTATAATTCAATGTGACGTTGAGGTTACAGAACTATTGGGTGCAGAAGTTTACCTGTACTTGCAATGTGCAGACCAGCCGCTTACAGCCCGCGTTAACCCAAGAAGCACTGCTAAAACTGGCGACAAAATTAAAATGGCTCTTGATATTCAACGCGTGCACGTATTTGACAAAGAAACAGAGCAGGTTATTACAAACTAATAATTATTCGGGGCTGTTGCGGTTGCAACAGTCCTTTTTTAATGGTTTACATAAAAATGTAGGTATGGTCGTATAAGCTGAAAACCGTCCAATGTACGAAGTATAGCTAGCGAACTTCAAAACTATGAATGAGAACACAGCAATTTGACACAAAGCAAAGAAACGACAACGCCGCGTGCCCAAAGACACGCAAGGAGGAGTTGATGCAGCAGTGTGGAAAAATTGCAAGTTATCGTTCATGGTTTTGGAGTTCGTTAGCTATAATTTGGCGCAATACTAGGAAGCGACAACGCCGCATATCCAAAGGTACGCTAGGAGTTGTTGATTGCAAGCAATCGACTTGCTGACGAAGTAGTGTGGAAAAATTACAAGTTACATTGGACGGTTTTTATAGTCACAGGAATGTAAAACTGTCCAATTATTGCGCAGCAATTTTTGTGCAAGACAAGGAAACCGTGACGCGGTGTTCTGCGGTGGTGGTGCGCAAGGAGCAGTTGACGCAGTAGTGTGCACAAATTGCAAGCAAGAATGGACGGTTTTTAGTTTAAGTGACTGTACAAAAAGAGCGGACTGTCGTTTTCGACAGTCCGCTCTTTTGCTACTCGTTTGGACTAATGCCTTAGCCTAATAGCATTATCAAAACGAGCTGTTTTTTAGTAAAGCAGTACAAAGATAAAAATCACAATCTGATATTAGTCGCAGTTATCGCATCCGCCGCATTGGTCGGTGGCACATAACCAATCGCGCCATTCGCGATACTCTCTTTCAGCACGTTCTACTTCTATACGCCATAGACGATATTCAGCATACTCTCTTTCGGCGCGCTCTACTTCTGCACGCCATTCAAGGTAGGCAACTAGGTCGAGTAAAGCCAGCCATTCGCGCCATTCGCGATACGCTCTTTCGGCTTCTTCTACCGCTGTCCGCCAAGCACGATATTCTTCGTATGCCGCCTGTGCTTCTGCTATTGCCCTACGCCATGCGATATATGCACAATGCGGGCAGTCGCAGCTGTAAGCGAATGCTGTAACAACAGAGAAGTGAGCAGAGCGCATGTGCAATGCGTTGTTGAAAACAGCAATCCCTCTACCATCTTCTGCACGTGACAATACATCAACAGGATCTGCGGTTGCTGCACTTGCCGGATGTTCGAAGCTAAATGTGCCATCTGCGTTAACAGGAAGTAGCCCGTGGCCATTAACAAATAGCATTGCGTTAGTGTAATCCCAAGTACTAAATGTTGGAACAGGCCCGCCGTCTATAATTTGTACATTACCAGCACCTTGTATATTGCGTTCTATAGCTAATTCATGTGCGGGGCTGTTAACTGTGCCCGAGATGGTTAAATAGCTGACGTCTTTAAGATCAGCAGTAAACACTGCTTCGTCATACGTAACAGTTGGTCTGTCGTCGCCAACAACTATAAATTCGTATTGCATTAGTAGCGGCGAAAACCCAAGTTGGTCAACAGAAAGTGTAAGGGTGTGTAGGCCGTCATTTAAAATTGTACCGTTTTCAACACCGATAAGCGCATCAACAGAACTGAATAAATCTCCAACCACTGTTCTTACAATATTAGCATTCCAAACGCTACTATTTGCCGGCGTATTAATTGCACCAACAAAGAGTTTTTCTTCTACCGGGGTACCATACGGTCCAACATAGAAGCGTATAGGACGAACATCGCTACCACCTGCCGGGTCATTGAAACCGAAGGTCATGGCGGAATAGTTAGTTGCGTTCATAGTAATAACGCCTGCGGCAGTAAAGAATCTGGTGTCGCATGTTGCTCTTGGGCCTACGCCATTCCGTGGCAAATTCATAGCAGTTCCCGGAGGTGCTAATACCCAGTTAGAAAGTATAGGTCTCCAGATACCTGTGCCATCCCTTGGGGTAAGCGGTTCGTGCACAAGAATGGTAAAAGCTGCTTCTGTATTTGCTGCATCGTCAAACAAAGCGGTAAACACAAGCTCTTGCCCTGCATAAATTGGTGGATTAATAGCCAACAAGAAATCGGAATTGATAGAAAGAACATGTGGGTCTTGTGTTGTATCAAATGTCCAAGCAGTTGCAGGTATTACTGCGCCGTCAAAACTAACGGAAACAATATTGGCTGCGCTGGCAAGGCGAACAAGCACATATGGGTTGTTTGTGTATCCCACAGCGTTGAAGAAATCTGCTAATGAAGAAACACCGGGGCTATCAAGGTTTTCGTATTGTATATATACTGTCTGAACTTCTGAAACCATTGAAGATATCCAAGGCCAGTTTGGCGGTGTTAGTGAAACGCCTGGTGTTTGTGGTACAGATTGTCTGCTGTCGCCGTCTTCAACAATAAAGTTGAGCGGAACAGGTTCAAACATACTTTCAAGTGGTATCGGCAACTGGAAAGAGAAAGAACCGTCTGCAGCAGGGATAAATAGTTGGTTCGGAAAATCTTCCAAGTAAATAATTGCGTTAGTAAAATCGAAAGGTACTCTTATGCGATTAGCTACGACGTGAGTATTCCACAATGTGTATGCATAGATGTTATGAGCTATAGCTAGAGTATGAGCTTCACTTACAACTTGACCGCTTACGGTAATCATTGTTTCACCTGCGGAATAGGTGATAGGCTCATGGTCAAAAATAATTTCAGGTCTTTCGTCTGCAACAACAAATTCAAATTCATGCTCAAGATTGTAAGCGGGATTATCGTGCTCGATTACAACTTTTAATGTGTATACACCGGCTTCAAGAATGTCTATTACATCATATAGCCTGTATACCCCATATCCATCGTGAATGTCTAATATCCAGGAAGCCCAAAGCTCGGTTGTTATTACAGGGCTAAGGAAATCGTTAGTAAAATGACGCATGTTTGGCACCAGAATTTGTGTCAAGTGTGGCATATAATCCAGTGTTCCACCATATGGACCAATGTAGAAACGTGCTTGCCTGTTAATATGCTGAGGACATCTGAAGCCAATTGCAAAGTTGGAAACGTTGGAAGGTGTAATAAAGTGTGCGTCGCTATCCGGGTTGATTGCAAAGTATTCTGCGGCACGTTCGGCAACGGCAACGCCGCGTGGGTCACCGTCTCCAAAGTTGTCGCGTGTAATTACAAAGTTAGAAAGGATAGGACGTATTACAGCCAAGAAATCGTAATCCCATTCAATTGGAACAACTTCTACAAAGTTTGCACCAAATGGTACTGATAAGGTTTCTGTACCGTTTGTAAATAATACATAGCCTTGTGCAAAACCAAGTGTGCCAACGTTGGTAACAGAGATATCAAAAGTATTGCCGTTTGGAGTAATTGACATTGTCGCATTGTTGGCTTTTGCAAGTGGTGGGCCCCATTGAACAGGAGGTCTTCCTGCTGGTGGCGCAAGCGTTTGAGTTGGTGTAATAAAGTTGTAAGATGCTGTCCAGGTGCCTGAACCATTGTTTATGGTAACGGTAAGTGTATCTGTTGTGCTACCTGTGGTAACACCAAAGTCAAGTGATGCCATTGTGTGTTGTGCCATAGCACCAAATGAGTAGGCAGCGTCCCAGTCACCTGAGCCATCGCCAACCCATTCGCCACCAAGGAATGGTACATAAACTTCAACGGTGGCAAAAGCTTGGGTTTGTAGAGCTACAAGTGGTTGTACCATACCTGCGCCTACTTGCAATACGCTGTACTGTCCGTCAGGGCCAAGGCCTGTAAGCGGGTGTGCGGTATTCATCATGCGAGCCTTAACTTCTGAGGCGCGGGTTGCCATCGGGGGCTCAAAATATTCCAATAGAAGAGCTGCAATACCGGCAATAGCTGGTGCTGCCATGGATGTACCACCCATTGATGTGTACATACCAAGGTTTGTGTTGTTTGTAGACCAGATGTTTACACCAGGTGCCATAATATCAACACCAATGTGGTTTGTGTCAGAAATAGGGCCAGCGGATGTGAATGTTGCGGTAATATCAGGTGTTTCCACAATAATACGCTCACCAAAAGTTATGCTTCCGGTTATGCCTGGCACAGGAAGTGCCATTGGCAAGCCAGCCCAAACTTGTGCGCCGTCGCTCATTCTTATAGTATAGGTAGGCAATAGGTTATACGGACGTAGACCGTCGATAGGTGTACCTGTGCCAATCCATGCGGTAGAGCCGTCTCTGTCATCATTCACAATTACTAGAGCTGTTGCGTTTAACGCATATGCCAATTGGGTCATACCCATGAAGTTTGAGCCGCCGCGACCAATAATGGCTACGCGTCCGGTAAGGTCGCCACCGCCAAGATGTGTCGCGCTTATTTGTGCGGCTCTTGCCACCACGTCAGCCGGATCGAAATCGGCCAGATCCGGGGCAGGTAGTCCTTCCAAGCGTCCAAGGAATACATATTCAAGTGTTTCACCAGACAGCAGACCAAGTTCAGTTGCCATTGCACCCGGGAAGCCATGAATACGGATAGGCATAGATACGCCGTCTATATAAGAATAGTTGTGGTAGCCAAGTGGAGCGCGGCCACCGGCTTGCCCTGCGCCAACGGTTATTGCCAAGGCAGAGGTGCCAGGTGTACCAAGGGAGAACCAACCGCCAACGCCGGCGGAATCGCCACTGCCGTTACCGTTATTGCCTGCGGTTGTGACGGTTATCATACCGGCAAGGCTGGCAACATTAATTGCCATATTGTTCTCAGACCATGGAGCGTTGACTGGGGCACCAAGTGACATGTTAATAACATCCATGTCAGCCATAAATGCGGCTTCTATACCCATCATTACAGAGTTGCCGATACTGCCGCCATGGTTACCAAGTACCCTATAAGCATACAGAGTAATGTCAGGTGCCATTGCAATTACTGTACCTGCAACGTGTGTACCATGGTTGGATGTTGTGCCTTCATTTGGGCTTGTGCCAGGGCCAATTGGACGGCCTTGGTCAGGAACAAAGTTTGCACCAGGCATACCGCTGTTAGGGTCGGCGGGATCAAATCTAAATGGTGCAAAACGTGGGTGACGGTAGTCAATACCAGTGTCAAGCACCGCAACACGTATGCCTGCACCTCTAAGACCCATTTCATTGTGGATGTACGGTATATTGAATAATTCAATAGCACCAAGGTTAAATTCACCATCACCAATATATTCGTCTAGTGCGGAAGAATTGGGGATGCTGAATGTTGGTGCATAGGCGGTAAGTACAGTTTCAGGAAGTTCGTTGTCATTGTCGTTTTCATTGTAGTATTCGTCATTTTCGGTGTAATAATAGTCATTTTCAGTATAGTAGTAATAGTCGTTTTCGTCGTATGCATAACTATAGTCGTAATAGTAGTAATCGTTATCGTTGTATGTGTAGTCGTTGTTGTTGTATTCCGCGGCTTCCAATACACCAATTGCATAAAAGGTGACGTTTGGTGTAACCGCAAATACTTCAGGCAAAGCAGCAATTTGGTCAATCAAATATGCTGGTACACGCATGTACACACCATTAAACAGCGTATTGTGGCGTCCAAATACTTCTATGTTATTTGAAGCTATAAGCGCGTCCAATTGACTGTCGAAAGTGCTGTGCGCTTCCAGTGCTACCGCTTCGAACACTTGTGCATCAAAACGTGCAAGTGGAAAGGCATCTTCGGCAACAAGCTGCAGTGATACGGATGGAGGCGTAGCAAATGTTACAACAACATCAACTATTTCTGTAGGGCTTGTAAGTGCGTAAGCACCTTCAAAACCAATTACGCCTAGGCTTTCGCCAAGGGTTGCCAGAAGAATATCCGCATTTGATACATAGTAACCATCAATAGTGGTATACCCTAAAAGCGCGCCCCTTTCTTCAAACCCAAGGGATAGCAACAGCTCTTCTGTAATTTCTATTGCTTCCTCTACAAGTGATGATTCGACCAGTATGGTTTCGAAAAAATCGCTCAAAAAGACTTCGGTGCTTGTACCACTGTCAAGCAGTATCGGTCCTAGGTCTGCGTGCTGTGCCAAAATTCCTGATTCATACTGAACCAATGAGGTGTCCAGTTGGACACTTGCCTGAACAGGGATGGCCGAGAAAACCATGATCATTGCCACAACAACAGCCACTAGTCTTCCGATTTTCTTTCTCTTCATGGATCGTTTCCTCCTTTAGGAAATTGTTTTATACATTTGCAATGTATAATTATGCATTGCAAATATTTGAAAGATAATAACACAAATTTCTGATTCATCAAAACTAAATTTTATGCATGCGTTCAAGGATTTTTGTGGTGTTTTCTCATTTTAACTATACTTGATCGTTTGTGTGAGGTGATGAATGGCAATAATTTTATCAAAGACTTGCATCTTAAGTTGTGCCGCTGTGAAATGCTTGCAAAATATATTGTCCTTATGTAAAAATTTGTACAAAAAAAGAGCGGTTGTCATTTCTGACAATTCGCTCTCTTCCGCTTACTGCTGATTAATATCTAAAAAATATTACCAAAAGTAGCTATTTTTAAATTACATCAGTGTAAATTTTGATGAAAATTACACGCTAATATTAGTCGCAGTTATCGCATCCATAATCACATTGACCGGTGGCACATAACCAATCGCGCCATTCTTGATATTCTCTTGCGGCTTGTTCTATAGCTGCGCGCCATAGACGGTATTCAGCGTACTCTCTTTCGAGGCGCTCTATTTCCGCACGCCATTCAAGGTACGCAACCAGGTCGAGTAGAGCCCGCCATGCGAGATATTCTTGATGTAATCTTTCGGCTTCCTCTACAGCTGCCCGCCATTCGCGATATTCTTGATACGCTTTTTCGGCTTCCTCTACTGCTACTAGCCATTCACGCCATGCAATATATTCGTAACTTACATAGGTGAACGGTGTAATTAACGAGAAGTGAACGCCACGCTCTTGCAATACATCGCCGAAAACAACAATTCCGTCGCCGTCTATAGCTTGTGACGTCACATCTACAGAACCGTACATACTGTCAGCACTTGCAGCTCGCTCGAAGCTGAATGTTCCGTCAGCGTTAACAGGAATTTCTCCAGAGCCGGTAGCGAAAAACCATGCGTTGGTATAATCCCAATCACCAAATGTTGGAACAGGTATGTTCTCTACAATTTGAACATTAACGGCACCTTGCAAATCGTTTGCAATTGCTAGGTCATGTCCTTCACTGTTGATTCTGCCTGTGATGGTTACATAATCTCCGCCTTCAGGAACAACAAACAACTCTTCGTCGTACTCAACAGTTGGCCTGTCGTGAATAACAACAAAATTGTATGTCATTAGTAGTGGGTCAAACACATCGTGGCCAACGGAAACGGTTACGGTGTGTAGTCCGGTACCCAAAACTGTACCGCCGGTAACACCAAGAAGCTCTGGTGCGGCTGCGTTAGAACCTAATGAGCCACCAACTGCTGTTCTGATAATGTTGGCACTCCAAGCATAGCTGTTTGCAGGTACTGTAGGGAACTCAGCAACAAACAATTTTTCTCCTATTGGTGTACCATATGGTCCAACATAGAAACGTACAGGACGTGCGGTGTCGCCGGATGCATCATTAAAGCCAAATGTCATAGAAGAGTAGTTTGCAGCGTTTAGGGTAACACCAGGGCCTACAAAGCTTCTGGCATCGCCATCCCTTGGGTTTGCACCTACTTGGTTTGCAGGCGCACCTTCACCGGCTACCCAGTTAGAAAGTATTGGTCTCCAAATGCCCGTGTTGTCCATTGGGGTAAGCGGTGTGTGAACAAGAATTATAAACGTTGCTGCTGTGTTTGCTGCATCGTTAAACAGAACTGTAAATACAAGCTCGTCTCCGCCATAAATTTCTGGTGTGATACCTGCCAAGAATTCATAGCTGATATAAAGTACAGGTGGGTCTTGGGTGGTATCAAGTGACCAAGCCGTTTCAGGTAGTGTTGCACCTTCAAGGCTAACGGAAACAATATTTGTTGCACCACCGGCAAAGCGTACACCTACGCCTGGGTTAGCCCATGCTTCCGGAGAATGGAAGAAGTCTGCTGTCGGAACAAGGCCGGGTAGATCAAGATCTTCTATTGCAATATATGCGGTTTGAACTTCTGAAACCATTGAAGATACCCATGGCCAGTTTGGAGGAGTTAATGTAACTCCAGGTGCTACAGGTGTAGATTGTCTGCCGAAACCGTCTTCAACTATAAGGTTAATTGACACTTCTTCAAATATACTTTCCGGTGGAACCGGTAGAGTAATTGAGAATGTGCCGTCAGCTTCCGGACGGGTTACTTGGTTCGGGAAACCTTCCAAGTAGATAATTGCGGTGCTAAAGTCGAACGGTACACTTGTACGAAGAGCCGCGTTATGCGCATTCCACAGGGTATATACATAAAGGTCATGCGCCATAGCCAAGGTATGAGCTTCGCTTACAACTGTACCGGTTATGGTTACAGTGGTGTCGCCCGCTGCAAATGTGAAAGGTTCGTCGTCAAAATCAAGTTCAGGGCTTTCGTCTGCAATAACAAAAGTGAAAGATTGCTCGAGACCATCAAAGCCGTCTACGTCATGGTCGATAACAATTGTAAGTGTATAAACGCCGGCTTCAAGAATTTCTGTAACATCTGTTAGCCTGTATACACCAACATGGAATGGGCTCAGGTGGTAGTCTGACCATAGATGCCATCCCGTGTCTCTTACAATTGGGCTAAGCAAGTCAACATAGTAGTGGCGCATGTTTGGTATCATGATTTGGGTCATGCTTGGGATATATACGCCCTGTTGGCCATATGGGCCAATATAGAAACGAGCTTCTCTGGCAATATGGTGAGGACATGTGAAGCCAAGTGCAAGGTTAGAAACGTTAGATTGTGTAACAAATACTGCGTCACTGTTTGGGTTTTGTGTAAAGTAATCAATAGCAGCGTCGCCAAGACCATGGCCACGTGGGTCTTCGTCCATATAGTTGTAACGTGTAGTTACAAAGTTAGAGATAATAGGACGAATTATTGAGTTAAAGTCTGGATCCCATGCAATTTCGCCAGCTTCAACAAAGTTTGCACCAAATGGCATTGTTAAGGTTTCTGAACCGTTTGTAAAGGTTACGTAACCTTGTGCAAAGCCTAATTCGTTGCCTGTGATATAAATGTCAAATGTGTTATTACCATTGTTGGTAATTGACATTGATGCATTGCTGGTTTTTGGAAGTGGTGGACCCCAAAGAACTGGGTTTCTTCCCGGAGGTACTGTAAGCGGTTGGGTTGGTACGATAAAGTCGTAAGCTGCAGACCAGCCTGCGCCACCTGTTATAGTAACGGTAAGTGTGTTTGTTACGGTACCATAGGTAATGCCAAAATCAAGGGATGCTTTTGTGTGTTGTGCAAAAGTACCGTATGCACCGCCGGTCCAAACGCCCGCAGTATCGTCTCTCCATTCGCCGCCAAGCCATGGTACATAAACCTCGGTGGTAGCAAATGCTGTGGTTGTTAGGGCTTCAATCGGTTGTACAAGGCCTGCGCCCACTTGCATTACGCTGTAAGTGATTGGTGAACCATTTGCTTCATAAGCTACAAGCGGACGTGAAGTGTTCATAAGGCGAGCTTTAACTTCCGCTGCACGGGTTGATGTGTCGGTAAGGTTAAAATGATCTAGCACAAGAGCCGATATACCTGCAATTGCAGGTGAGGACATGGATGTGCCGCCCATTTGTACATACATACCAAGGTTTGTGTTGTTGGTAGACCAAATGGCTACACCAGGAGCCATAATATCAACACCAATGTGATGTGTGTTTGCAACAGGACCAACAGATGTGAAGGTTGCAATATTTTCTGGCAGCATGATTGGTATACGCTGACCAAATTGAATGGTTCCTGTGGTGCCAGGTTCTGGGCGAACGCCCGGAAGGCCATCCCAAAGGAGCTCTGCATCGGTTTGGCGTATATTATAGGTAGGTAGTAAGTTGTATGGTCTTAAGCCGTCAACTGTTACCCCTGTAATCCATCCAGTACCTGCGTTGTTTACAATTATAAGGGCATCTGCGTTTAGTGCGTATGCATGTGCTGTCATAGCTGTAAAATTGGAAGCACCGCGAGCGATAATAGCAATGCGTCCTGTAAGGTCGCCGCCGCCAAGGTGTGTTTCACTTATAGCTATAACAGACTCTTCAAATCCGTCATCACCATAGTCTGGCAGCTCTTGCAATTGTCCAAAGAATACGTAATCGCGTGTTTGTCCGGACATTATACCAAGCTCAGTCGCCATTGCACCTGGGAAGCCTAAAATACGGATTGGCATAGCAACGCCGTCTATATATGAATAGGTATGCTCGCCAAGTGGTGCACGACCGCCTGCTTGGGTTGCACCAACGGCCATTGCCAACGAAGAAGTACCAGGTGTGCCAAGTGAGAACCAGCCGCCAACGCCAGCCGCGTCGCCACTGCCTGCACCAGCGTTACCTGCTGATGTTGCAACTACAATACCCGCAAGGCTGGCAGCATTAAGAGCCATGCTGTTTGGAGCCCAAGCAGCGTTTTGAGAACTACCAAGGGATAGGTTCATAACATCAACGCCTGCCAAGTATGCAGCTTCAATACCTCTCATTACAGAGTTACCGATACTGCCGCCAACGTTGCCTAGTACCCTAAAACCGTATAGGGTAATATCAGGTGCCATAGCAATTACTGTACCTGCAACGTGTGTACCATGGTTAGATGTTGTACCTTCGTTAGGGCTGGTGCCTAGGCCAACAGGACGGCCTTGGTCAGGAACAAAGTTTGCACCTGGCATACCGCTGTTAGGGTCGGCGGGGTCAAATCTAAATGGTGCAAAACGTGGGTGACGGTAGTCAATACCGGTGTCAAGAACCGCAACGCTTATGCCTGCGCCTCTGACGTTCATTACATCGTGGATGTACGGCATATTGAATAGTTCAATAGCACCAAGGTTAAATTCACCATCGCCAACGTATTCTTCGCTTTGTGCGGAGAAATCAGGGATGCTGAATGTTGGTGCCGGGGCAGTAAGTACAACTTCGGGAAGTTCGTAATCGTTGTCTTCGTAGTAGTCATCATTTTCGGTGTAGTAATCGTTGTCGTTGTCGTTTTCGTCGTAGTAATAATCGTTGTCATTATAGTAGTAATCGTTTTCGCTGTAGTAATCATTTTCGTCGTTGTAAGTGTAGTATTCGTACTCACAGTATGCTGCTTCGTAGTAATACTCGTCGCATACGATTACTAATGTGCAATCGTTGTTGTTGTATTGTGCAGCTTCTAACACACCAATTGCATAAAAGGTAATGTTTGGTGTAACTGCAAATACTTCAGGCAATGCTGCAATTTGATCAACCAGATATGCAGGTACACGCATGTACACACCGTTAAACAATGTATTGTGGCGTCCAAATACTTCTATATTATTGGAAGCTACAAGCGCGTCTAACTGACTGTCAAAAGTGCTGTGCGCTTCCAGTGCTAAGGTTTCAAACACTTGTGTGTCAAAACGTGCAAGTGGAAACGCATCCTCGGCAACAAGCCGTAATGCTACAGTTGCAGGTGTAACAAATGTTACAACAACTTCAACTATTTCTGAGGGGTTTGTAAGTGCATAAGCACCTTCAAAACCACTAACGCCCAGGCTTTCGCCAAGAGTGGCCAGAAGAATGTCCGCATTAGATACGTCTTGGTCACCAATTAGGGTGTAACCTAAACGCGCGCCTCTTTCTTCAAAGCCAAGAGATAGCAATAGTTCTTCTGTAATCTCTATTGCCTCCTCTATAAGCGACGATTCGAGTAGTACTGTCTCTAAAAAATCGCTTACAAATGCATCCACGGTTGCTTCATAGGCGAGTGGCAGCGACGCTAGGTCTGCACGCTGTGCCAAAATTGCCGGTTCATTTAGAACCGCTTGGGCATCAAGCTCTGCACTGCTTGCCTGAACAGGGATGGCCGAGAAAACCATGATCATTGCCAATATGGCAGCCATTAGTCTTCCGATTTTCTTTCTCTTCATGGATCGTTTCCTCCTTTAGGAATTGGATTTATACATTTGTTATGCATAATTATGCACAGCAAATATTTGAAAGATAATAACACAAATTTCTATTTCATCAAAACTAAATTTTATGCCTTCAAGCAGGGATTTTTGCGAATTTTTTCCATTATAACTATACTTGACCCTTGTATGGAGGTGATACATAACAGTAATTTGGTAAAAAATAATATTATCAGTTGTTTTACTGTGAAATACTTACAAAGCTCATCAGTTAAACGCAAGAAATTTTCGTTGAAATGGCTGTAGTTGTCAAGTTCATTGGTCCAGTATATATAACTCGGAATGGGTATGAGAAAAAATCGAGGCGGTGACTGTGAGTCACCACCTCGATTTTTTCTCAGAAGCTATAGCTTCTTATATTAGTAACCGTGTTGCATATAAAAGCAATAACCCAGGTATCCCTAACAGCCCAACAATTAGCGTAGTAACAAGGTTTATGCCAACACTTATGCCAACTCCTGCAAGCAACATGTTTAACCCAAGTATTCCTACGATTCCAAAAGCCATGTTTCTTATTACACCAAGGAGCCATTTAAACTGCTTTGTGTATACTAAACATACCAAAAATGCTACGCAAGCAATAACCATTAACCACAAAATAAAGTCCATTGCTACCCCCTCAACTCCGGAACATGGCCGCAAACAATACCTTTTTGCTTGCATTGGGTGATGTAATATTGGTATTTTAAGTTGGCGGCTTTAAGTTCGTAAATTAGGCTGTCAACAAGAATTGGGTCGGTTGTTTGGTCGAAGGAATTATGTAAAAATTCCATATCGCTTCTAACCGCTTCCAAAGCTGCAACAATTTCTATGTCCTCGCGGGACAAACGCCTGGACTTTTTCATTTTTGCCGGAATGGTGGACGATCTTATAGTGCTTGAATCTACCATTTATAAACAACCCCTTTCGGTATATACAATCATAGTCATAAAGTTGATAATTTATTCCATTTGTAAAAAAATCTTTTCTGTGTGTTTATGATACCTTTTTTAAGGCAAGAATCTTCTTATATTAAATAGGAAAGGATTTGAGACATGTCTGGACTTAAACAATCGGAACTAAACTGGATACGTGAAGCCGTATCCGCACACAACATGACAGCAAGCAAGCTTGGTTCTTACGCAAATCAGGTGCAAGACCCGCAGATCAAGCAAATGTTTACAAAAGCATCTTCGGACGCGCACAACGCTGCGCAAAATCTCATTCAAATGTTATAGACAGAAAGGAGGAATTTAGAATGCAAGAAAAAGACATTGTACTTGACGTTTTGGGCGGCGTAAAGGCTGGCCTTACAGGCTACGCAACGTTTATTAGCGAGACAGCAAACCCAACTTTGCGTCAAACTTTTCAGCAAATGCGCGACGGGGACGAAAAATTCCAATACGACCTTTACAAGGTTGCAGTGCAAAAGGGTTATTACGCGGTTTCGCCGCCGGCAGACCAGCAAGCAATTTCCAGTGTAAAAACATCTTTATGCAGTGGCGGCCCTCCTCCAATGAATTAAGATATGTAGCTAGTGTCTCATCCGGCATAAATGCATAGTATCCTTGCGTAATTTTTGCGCATCTGCGGCATCATCTCTTCCTTGTGTACTTTAGGTACACTGTGTCGTCGCTTCTTTGCAGATACACAAAAATTCTCGCAAGTCTACTACGCATTTACACCGGATGAGACACTAGCGCACCACAAAACCATGAACGATAACTTGCAATTTTTCCACACTGCTGCATCAACTGTACCTTTAGGCCGCGTCGTAGTTTCTCCGCATTGTGTCAAATTGCGGCGTTCCGGCTCACGGTTTTGAAGTACGCTAGCTATAGCAATTTGGCAAAACCCGAAAGATCGAAAGTGATTTTTCGGGTTTTGCGTTTCTGTGATTATATACATATTATAATTTGACGCATGTCTGGGAAGTATGTAAAATCTAGGTGATAGAGCAAAACTCCCTGAATCGAAAGGCTTGTGTTATTTATGAAAGATAAACACATTAAAATTTGTGTTATAGGGGCGGGCAGCCCCTACACGCCAGAGATTATTGAACGCCTTGCCCAAATGCAAGAAGCACTGCCTGTAACAGAAATTTCTTTAATGGACATTGACGAAACGCGGTTAGATATAATGCATGGTTTTTGTTCGCGCTATGCGGCAGGGCTTGGTTTTAAAGTAAAAATAACCAAAACTATAGATAGAAAACAAGCTATAATTGGGTCAGCATTCGTTCTTACTCAAATTAGGGTTGGCGGCAATGCGGCACGCGTAAAAGACGAACGCATACCCATGTCAATGGGGCTTGTTGGGCAGGAGACAACAGGTGCCGGAGGTTTTGCCAAAGCATTGCGCACCATCCCGGTTATGCTTGACATTGCCAAAGACGTACAGGAACTTGCGCCAAACGCGTGGATAATAAACTACACCAACCCAACGGGTCTTATAACTGAAGCCTTAACAGGAAAGGTCAAAATTGCCGGGCTTTGTGCAGGCGGGTTGTTCCCAAGAAATTGGACGGCAGAAGCGCTTGGCATTAATCCAAAAGATGTTTATTACAACTTTGCGGGTCTTAATCACATGAATTTTGCCTACGATATAACAATAAACGGCCGCCCTATAACCGGTAAAGAATTCTCTGCAGCGGCGGATAAATTCGATAGCGTGGACAAAGAACTTATACTTAAGCTTGGCGCGTTGCCAAGTCCATATTTGCAGTATTATTTTCACAAGGGAAAGAAGCTGTTAAAGTCGGAAAAAACCCGCGGAGAAGAGGTAATGATTCTAGAAAAAGAAATTTTTCACGATTTTTCTACTTCCAGTAGCAAGCCGGAATCCCTTAAAAAGCGCGGCGGCGGCGGATATTCGGAAGTAGCCTGTGATATTATGGATGCTATTTTTAATAACCGTGACGCTTGGGCTGTGGTTAACGCACCCAACAAAGGCATCCTGCCATTCTTGCCAAATGATGCCGTTATCGAAGTTCCGTGCATTGTAAATGCGTCCGGAATTACGCCTATTGCACAAAATTCGCCACCCAAGGCAGTATGGGGACTAATATCTGCGGTCAAGAATTACGAAATGCTAACTGTTGAAGCCGCCACTACCGGTTGCAACGATACCGCATTGCTTGCCTTGGTAGCCCACCCCCTTATCGGGGATTACGATTTGGCAGTACCGCTGTTAGAAAAAATATTGGAGGTTCTCAATGGAAATTAAAATTCACCCAACTCATGAAGAACTATCTTGTGCTACAGCAATAAAAATTGCACACCACATAGGAAGAAACCCAAATACATTATTATGCCTTGCCGCCGGCGATACCCCTTTACAAATGCTTGCAGAGCTTGTGAAAATGCAAAACCGTGGCGAAGTAGACCTGTCCAGCGTATGGTATGCCCAGTTGGATGAATGGGTTGGGCTTGGAATAAACGACAAAGGTTCGTGCATTCAAGTTATGACCGACGGATTTTTTGCGCCTGCAAATATCCCGGCAGAACGGATATGCTTTTTTGACGGACTAGCCGACGACATGAACAGGGAATGCCGCAAAATGGAAGATTGGATAGCAAAACACGGCGGTATAGGTCTTGTCGTACTTGGTGTTGGCATGAACGGTCATATTGGCTTTAACGAGCCCGGTACACCGGATACACCTGGCTGTATTGTAGTGCCATTAGACGATACGACAAAAACCGTAAGCAAAAAATATTTTGATAAAGCGTTACCCATAACCGAAGGTGTGACCATTGGCTGGCGAACGCTGCTTGACGCAAACACTGCGGTTCTTATGGCAAGCGGTATAAAAAAAGCCCCCATTATGAGGGCTGCCTTGGAAGGATCTGTAACGACAGATGTTCCAGCTTCTGTTTTTCAAGATCACAAAAATGTCACGGTTATGCTAGATAAAGAAGCGGCAAGGATGCTCAACTATTGCCATATGTCGCTTTAAAATGGGCTACTGGGACGTGCTAACACTACAAAAACATACAGTTTGCGAGCCTGATTTTTCGCAAGTTCGAAGATGCGGAAACATCAGTTGCAAAGATGCGCGTTCATCAGTGGGAACAGTCCCTAATTAACCTTATTGCAAACCCCTGGAACTCTTCCGGGGATGTAATGACAACGTGGTTTTTGTCGAACACAACTGAGTTTTTATCTTCCATATACATGTCAGCAACTTTGAATTGCTTCGGCAGTTCTATACATACATCCTTTGGCTCGCCAAAGGTATGCACTACCAAATACGCTTCATTTTCACCCGTGCGCAAAACGCCCTGCCAGCCTTTTGGGTGCCTGTAACTTTTTATCTTTGAGCCATACCAAGTTGTGTGCCCGTTCTTTAAAACAGGACCAATTTTTTCGTAAAATGCCAGTCCATTTTTTACAATTCCCCATTGGCTGTCGTTTATTTCGTCCACATTACCGGAAAGGCATAGCCGCCCAAGAAGGCCTGCTGTCATGGTATAGTATAGCCTGCGTACCGTATCTTCTTTGCGAAGCACCGCCCACACCTGGGATTGGCAAGGCAAAATTGCCCTGTGCAAATTTGCCGCAATTATTGGAATGTTTATGCTCTCATGGGCATCGGAAAAAGACGACATTGCCGTTAGCCCCATCATGCAAGGTTCTAGCCTGTGCCCGCCGGATGAGCAATTTTCTATGATAAGATCTGGCCATTCTTTGCGTATGTCTTGCAAAAACTCCACCATGCTTTGGATATGCTGCCTAAGCCCCTCCCCAGGAGACTCCGCTCCGTCGCAACCTATACCAATTGTGGCATTGTAATCTATTTTTAAATATCCAAAACCGTTTTCTTTCAAAAAGCTGACGGTTTTTTCATGAAGTCGTTTACGGTTTTTTGCACTTCTCATATCTATGAAATGGCGGTTATAGTCCGCGATAACATTGCCGTCCAGGTGCAGCATATTTTTTTCCTGCTTGTAAAATTCGGAGTCTTTTTCGCAACATTCGTATTCAAACCATAGGCCCGGGATTATTCCCATGCTTTTTACATACTCGGTGGTTTTGTTAATTCCGCCTGGGAAGCGGTCGTGATTTAGATTCCAGTCGCCGTGTTTATCGTACCAGCCCGCATCCATAACAAAATACTTGATACCTGTATCCTTTAGTTTTTTTGCCGCGCTTGCTACTGTTTTTGCGTTCAAACCTCCCCAGCTCATGCACCACTCGTTAAAAATTGCCGGTACGGTTTTTTCTGATTCTGCTTGTACTTGCCAAGCTTTGTACTGCCACGATGTTAGCCGCTGGGAAGTTTCGTCTACCGTACCATTGTGGACGGTTAGAATTGCCACGGGCGTTGCAAATGAATCGCCAGGGTGTATGGTTTTTGACCAGTGACCAAACTCACGATCGGCAAGGCCGCCGCTTATGTTAAGGGCATCGTCCTTCCTGTAAGCTTCCATTTGCCAAGAACCGGGCCACGCAAGCTGTGCACCCCAGCAGATTTTATGTTTTGTGTCTTCGATAACCATAAAGGGGAAATATTCCCGTACAGGCATGGTTCCAACCTGGCCAAAGCGGATAGAGTTCGCGCTTACACCAGTTATTGACGGTTCCAGTTGCAAATCTTCTATTGGGATGGATTCCAGTCGTCCTTCGTCTGCCCAGCGGCTTCTTAGCCTGTGCATGACTAAAGTTTCTGGGGCGTCGCCTGCTTCGAACGGGGTAATCCCGCCAAGCTGGAAGCTTGAGAGCATTTCTATTGTAGCGGGTTCGGTGCCCCCGTTTTTAAAAATTGTTTGCATAGTTACAATCTTGTCGCCACCTTGCCAGCTTAGGTGATGCTCTAAAACATAGCCTTTTTCGTGGCGCAGGTATGTGATAATTGAATTTTCGCTTGCGTCTTGGTGAGAAAATGTAAACCCGCATCGACTGTTTAGCATGGTTTTGCCCATGGTGAAAAGGGCGTTATAACCGTCGCCGCCTTGTAGCTTAATTTGTGCCAATGATAGAGGAGTATAGGCTTTTTCGTTTGATACGGTGGTGTCTCTCGGTACGGCGGTTAGACCAACTGTGTCGTTTTTGTTAGTGTAGATGAATGTCATGTCGCCGAAGTTGAATTTTGATAATATCCTACTCATTTTGACGGGAAAGGATTCACAAAAACCCTTGTTGCAAGCTCTCTATCTAAGCTTAGCAACAAACCTTTGCTATCACCAATTAGCTGTAGGTTGTCTAATATATCTGTGGCACTCGCTTCTTCTTCTACTTGCTCGTTTACATACCACATCATAAACTGGTAGCAAGCATGATCATGTTCCTGCAGGGCAACGGTGGCAATTTCGTTAATGCTCTTTGTGACTTTTTGTTCATGCGCTAGAACCATTTCAAAAATTTCATTCACAGAAGTAAATGATGTTGGTGGCTTTTCAATAGGCGCGAATGTTGGGGTTTCTCCACGTTCCAAAATGTATTTATAAATGTTTGTTCCATGAGCCATTTCCTCTTGAGCCTGAGCGAATAGCCAATTAGCAACCCCCTTTAGTCCCATTCCATCTGCCGCAGCTGACATGGAAAGGTATATATATGCTGAATGATATTCAGCATTTACCTGATTGCTTAATGCCGTAATTAATTTCGCGCTTAGCATAAATCTTCCTCCTATTATTATGAAATAACTAATTTATAGCCTATCCACAAACGAACAGATATGCTGCTGTTTAGGTATAAGTTCTTCGTTACTTAACTTCTGTTTTCCAAAGCCCGTGTAGGTTACAGTGTTCATATACAGCTAGCGAATACACATCTTTGCGGCTTTAGTATGTTTATATTATCCTGCAGAAAATTGATTTTGTCTACATATAGTCACATAAACTAAAAACCGTCCAATATAACTTGTAATTTTTCCGCACTACATCGTCAGCAAGTTGATTGCTTGCAATCAACAACTCCTAGCGTACCTCTGGGTACGCGTCGTCGTCGCTTCCTCGTATTGCGTCAAATTACTGCGTTACATTGGACGGTTTTCAATTTATGTGACTATAACAAAAATGGCAGGTGAAGGCCTCCGGTAAGGCAGTATAGTGGTGCGGTATAATATCCATAGCTATATACTTGCTAAAACAAAAGCACAACAGATATAGTCACAGGAATGTAAAACTGTCCAATTATTGCGCAGCAATTTTTGTGCAATACAAGGAAACTGTGCCGCGGCGCACCGGGGCGGTGCGCAAGGAACAGTAGACGCAGTAGTGTGCACAAATTGCAAGCAAGAATGGACGGTTTTGCGTTCCTGTGACTATAGGAGGGCAAAATGTGTATGACGAACACACAATTATGCAGTATCAAATGAACTAAGAACAACGAAGCAAGGCGTTTAGGTAAATATTTTATTTCATTAATCATTTCATGCACATCCTGCAACGCCTTATCACTCAATTACCTCAATCACAAATGGCATATAATTTTTACCATCATCTTTTTGTGGATAATCAATAGATTTAATCCTTGCATTAACACCAAGTGCCTTTTTGATATTATGAAAAGCAGCACCAGCAGCGCAACCATAAGCAGAGGGGATGTTCTCTCTTAACTTCACATCTTCCTTGTATGGTGCATCAATTCTATATTGCAAGCAATGACAACCACAATAAGCTGTAATTGTTCCGTCGTCGTTTAATTCTACCTTATAAAATTGACCGCTTTCATTCAGGTGCGCTATCTTTTCTGCAAGAGAACCTGTAAGCTCTTTTGCAAATTTCTTGGCTCGTGCGCCTGTTTCCCCTCCTGTACACATGCCGCCGTATTCCCAAAGCGAAAGACGCTGTTCTTCTGTAAGAAGTTCGTCGAATTTTTCTGCAAACATTCTTTTTCTGGCCGAATACGTTTTGGCCTTATTTTCAATTTCCTCAAGCTGGCATATAACATCGCCTTCAAAACCATAATTCGCCATTGCTTGGGTGATACTTTTTCGTCGCTTTGAAATTTGCATTAAATTTCCTCCTCAAGGGTTTTTGTGGTATGAAGTTGGAGATAAAAGTGCTACCGTCGGCCTCTCTGCGATGGTTACTTTTAAATGCTTGTCCTATGTGTGGCGGTTGTGTACGCCATATATATCGGGTTCACCTTTTATAGATGGTGCGATGCTGTGAAAGCCAGCGTACAGTGTACGGTTTTTTTTTCGATAATTTCGAATGTGACACCTTCGATTACAACGGTTTCAATTACTTTCTCATTCATTTCTGCTCATCCTGTTAGTTTCCCCCGTTTAATGTGAATGGGATTAACGCATTTACTTTAACATACATTGTTGACAACGGTATGTCATAATTTAGATTTATTTATTCGATTTTCTATAGTTACAGGAATGAAAAACTGTCCAATTATTGCGCAGCAATTTTTATGCACTACCAAGGAAACCGTGACGCGGTGTTCTGCGGTGGCGGTACGCAAGGACTAGCAGTAGACGCAGTAGTGTGTACAAATTACAATAAAAACTACAGTGTCTTGTTCTCTCATGCGCTTTTATACCACTCCTAATCGCCCCGACGTGATGTATACGTCAAAAATCTTCGTATCTTAGGTAATAAAAACATATCATGTTTGACAAAAAACTTCCATAAATCTTTTGTGCAACCTTGCAATCACTTTTACACTTGATGTTTACGGACATGTCACAGAAGAAATAAAACGCAACAGTGCCGTAAGAATCGTTTATAAATGGTGTAAAAACCTCTAAAGGGTAGACTAAAGTGTAAAAAGATATTTCTGCATATAAAAAGCCCCGAAAACACAATGTTTTCGAGGCTTTCACGTCTCGGAGATGAGAGGATTTGAACCTCCGCGCCGCGCTAACGACCTACTCCCTTAGCAGGGGAGCCTCTTCAGCCACTTGAGTACATCTCCATAAAAGCAAAGGTTAGAAGGATAGAGAGTAGAAAACCCCTGGTACCTGTAACCTCTGCGCGATTATTAAATTAATGAGCAAGCCTATAAGCCGAGTTCTGTCGTGGACAGTCATCTATCTGGGCCTCAGAATTTTCGCTTGCACGAAAACGGCTCTTTGAGCCGCCCCAGTTCTTTGGGGTTCATAATAGTCACCTATTGGCTCTTGCGACACTACCAAAGCGAGGCGAGGCACCTATACGCTTTTCTGGTCTTGCATCGGATGGGGTTTACATGGCCATGGCTGTTACTAGCCACGCGGTGCGCTCTTACCACACCTTTCCACCCTTACCGTGTGAAACACGGCGGTTTATTTCTGTTGCACTATCCCTAGGGTCGCCCCCGCCGGGCGTTACCCGGCATCCTGCCTCGTGATGCTCGGACTTTCCTCATGAGCATTTATAATGCACATGCGACTGCCCAGCTTACTCGTGAACCTTATTCTATTTCACTTAGGGGTTCTGTGTCAAGAGTTTCTTCAGAAATCTCGGAAGCTTCTTCTGGGATTTCTTCAACCGCAGGAGCTTCTTCTATCGCAGGAACTTCCTCTGTAGGAGTTTCTTCTGCTGCGATAACATCTCCTTCGGTATATTCATAATATAGTTCATCTTCTTCATCGTAAAATTCTTCAAGCGGTGGGTTAAGTATTTCATCTGCCCCACGCTTAGATAGGCTTATTTTTTTGTTTTCTTCGTCTATAGCTGTAACTTTTACGCTAATCACTTCGCCTATAGCAAGCTCGTCGTCCGGTTTTGCTACACGACGGTCGGCGATTTGAGATATATGAACAAGACCATCTATGCCTTCTTCCAGGTGAACAAACGCGCCGAACTGAGCAAAGCGTACAACGGTTCCTTGCACAATCTCACCAATAGGATATTTTTCTAAAATATTTGCCCACGGGTTGTCTTTTGCGTCTTTAAGAGACAGTGATATTTTACCTTTTTCAGGATCGAAATCTTTTATAATTGCACTAACTTCGTCGCCAACATTAAGGACATCGGTTACCTTGCGCACACGATTCCAAGAAAGTTCTGTTACATGAATTAGACCGTCTACGCCGCCTAAATCCACAAACGCACCAAATTCGGCAATACGGCTGACCGTTCCCTTAACATATTCGCCAACCACAAGATTGGCAAAAACAGCGTTATGACGCTCTTCAGCCTCTTTTGCAGCAAGTTCGCGACGACCAGCAATTATGCGCAAGCGTTTAGAACGGTCAAATTCAAGAATTTGAAAGTCGAATTCTTTACCTTTAAATTCTTCCAAATCTTTAATAAAGCGGTTAGATATTTGAGACGACGGCACAAATGCGCGGCATCCCAAAATATTAACGGTTAGCCCACCTTTAACAACATCGGTAATTTTCCCACGTAATGGGGTTTTGTCTTCGACAGCAGCTTCCAGCGTTTTTAAACCAATTTGGCTGTCAACTTTCTTTTTGGAACAGACAACATTGCCCTCTCCGTCGTTTACGCGTAAAATCCATACATCAATGACATCCCCGGGTTTTGCAAGCTCGGAAAGTTCTGCATGTTGATTGTCCGAAAATTCGTTTCGGACAATAATGCCGTCGGACTTAAAGCCGAGATCTACAATAACTTCGGTTGGGGTAACACGTAAAACGGTACCCTTCATAATTTCGCCCGATCTAAGGGGTTTTAGAGATTCGTCAAGCATCTCTTGGAAGGATTGAGAGTTTTCGTTCATAAGCTGAAGGGCCTCCTTTGGCCAGATATGTTTGGGAACAGTCGTTCCATAATTTTGTCGCAATTAAGCGATATGCGTAGTTTACCACCAAAAATCAAAATCTGCAACACAAATGTTAGAAACGTCCAAAATATTAAGAACTTCGAATACGCCATAGTTTCTTTTATGATAAAACCACTTTCGCAAGGTCAAGGGGGGATACCGGGCTGCCATCTGCATTACGCACCCGCATATTCCCGGCAGAAATTTCGTCTGTAAGCATGACGCACCCATCTGCATCGTAGCCAAATTCCAATTTTATGTCGCATAGTTCCAGCTCTTTTTTTGCTAAATCTTCTTTTACTAACGCGCAAATTTTCTTTGTCATGTCCACCAGCGTCAAATACTCGCCGGGTTTTAACACGCCAAGTGCTTCCAAGCTTTCCTGGGTTATCAGTGGGTCACCAGCGGCGTCGCTTTTTATGGTCATCTCCACTAGTGCGGGTAGTGGAGTGTTTTCTTTAACCAACGAACCGTAGCGGCGTATATAACTACCAAGGGCTTTGTATCTGCAAATAATTTCCAGACCATTGCCAAAACTTTTACCGGGTTTTACAACCATTGTGTGAGCTGGGATATCCGCGCTTACAAAATGCGTGTTAAACCCGGCGTTGCTTATTAACTTAAAATAGTAGGCAGACAGACTAAGCCCGGCAGCTCCAGCTCCATCTACAGAAAGGCCAACTTCGTTTGCACCAGGGTCAAATACGCCGTTTGCACCGGTCATATCATCCTTAAAAAATAATTTATACAGGCCATTGCCCAAATCATACAGTTTCTTCGTTTTGCCGTTAACAATCAATTTTTCCATTACAATCCTCCATCCAGATGTATCACTTGACCGGTTAGGTATTCGGCCTTTTGGGATGCTAAAAACACCGCAAGCTCGCCTGCTTCTTTTGGGTCACCAAAACGTCCAAGGGGAATGCCCTCTGTAAAAACGGCCTTTTCTTCCGGGGAAAGTCTGTCATTCATACGGGTATCAAAGGCACCGCATGCAATAGCATTAACTCTTATACCACTTGGCCCAACTTCCTTTGCAAGAGCTTTTGTAAAACCAATGACCCCTGCCTTTGCCGCAGAATACACTACCTCGCAAGACGCTCCAACAACTCCCCATACGGATGCTATGTTAATCACGCAGCCAGCCTTTGCTCGCAACATATGGGTGATAGCCAAATGCGACGTGTTTATAACTGTCTGCAAATTATCTGCCATTATGCGGCTCATCTCTATAGGAGGCATATCGGCAAAAAGCCCAAAGTGCGCTGTACCTGCATTATTAATTAGAATGCTGACAGGCCCGTGGGCTTTTTCTATTTGTTCAAACATTTTTTGTGCGTTGTTGTAATCGGACACATCTGTTAAAATTCCGGTTACATTACCATTATAGCGGTTTTGAATTTCTTCCACGGCGGCAGTTAGGCGAGCACTGTCCGTACGCCCGTTAAGTATAACTGTATGTCCGTTCTTGGCAAAAGCGGTTGCAATGCCAAAACCAATACCGCGGCTTGAACCGGTCACTAATACTACAGCCATGTAATGCACCTCGTCTTTAGAAGTTGTTTAGAATCTCGCTTTTGATAGATTGTCGAGCGTTTTTTTGTCAGTTTGCTTTTGCGCTGACGACGCATATTCGGAGTATATCTGCAAGGAAGCGCAAAAGTAAAATGGCGAAAAATAAGCCGAAAAGATATTAAAATGGAGACTCTAAACAGTTTCTTAGGTAACTCCGTCGCTTTCTGTAGCGGCGAGGATTGGGCAGCACCCATTCCAATGAAAAAAACCATAGGCAACAAAACCCATGGCTTGAAATTTACTAATACTTACGCTTGCGTGCAGCTTCAGATTTCTTTTTGCGTTTAACACTTGGTTTGTCATAGTGTTCTCTCTTGCGAATTTCACCCATGATTCCGGCTCTTGCACAGTCACGCTTAAAACGTCTAAGCGCATTGTCCAGGGTCTCGTTATCTTTTATAACTACCATTGACATTGGACTTCCCTCCCTCCGGAACGAATGTTATCTCGACTCCTTTATACTAACATCTGTTAAGGTACAACGTCAAGCACAATTTGAAAATAAATTTCGAATAAATTTTCAGTTGGTGACTCACAGTCACCAACTGGGACAGTGAGCGAAGCGGGACGGGAAACATTCGCTTCGCTCATTGCCCCTAATGCGAACGTTTCCCGTCCCACCTGAAAACCATTCATACTTGCAACAACCAAAACATCAGTGATAAAATAGCTTTGGAAGGAAGGTGCCAAATGAAAATTTTTGACGCACATATGCATTTTTCAAATGTACAAGCATTCTACGGTGCGGCAGACGAGTCCGGTGTGGACTATTCCTACGACGGATACCTAAAAGAGCGTGTGGAAGCGGGTATAGTAGGCTCTATTTGCATGGGCCTTATGGAAACCTCTCGCTTCGCATTTCCGGATGCGCGGGCTCATACACCTATGTTTGCAGATTTAGCAGACATACCGCCAAATTTTTATACATGCTTGGGCATAAACCCGCATACCTTAACGGGGGATGCACTTGAACGTATTCGGCAAGCTGTAAAAAGCGATAATAATATAGTAGGTTTTAAAATTTATGCGGGTTACTACCATTATAATGTGTACGATCCCATATACTCCCCGGTGTACCAAATTGCCGCGGAGCATGGCTTGACCGTAGCTATCCACACCGGCGACACCTACAGCGAGCAAGGACTTTTGGAATACTCACACCCACTTGCGGCAGACAGGGTTGCCGTGGGGTTTCGCGATACAAAATTTTTACTGTGCCATATGGGTGATCCTTGGATTATGGACGCTTGTGAAGTGGCGTACAAAAACCGCAATGTGTATCTGGACATCTCGGGCTTGCTTGCCGGCGATGGTGATTTAATATCTGCCACAGAAAAACGTCAATTGGTTATGAATCACTACACCCAGGGGCTTCAATATTTGAACAACTATAAAAAGGCCGTTTTTGGTACAGACTGGCCGATTGTTCCAATGAAAGCGTATGTAGAATTCTGCAAAAAAATTGTGCCGGCCCACACATATGAAGATGTTTTTTATAATAATGCATTAGAGGTGTATCAAAAGGTGAAAATATGATATAATCCATTGGTTATGTCAAAAATATTACAAAATTAAGCGGGCATTCTGCCCGCCCCGTAGGAAGTGCAGCAGGGATTCATTCCCTGCGAAACGGCGGGGCTTCATGCGAACACGTAGCGAAGCGGAGTGAGAGAGGGGCCGAGCCCCATTTAAATTAGGAGGCAACGAATGAAAGGCAAAAGCGCGTTAGGACTTGCAGGTATTTTTTTAGCAGTAGCAGGGATGGTTCTTTTAATCATCTTTGGAATTGGCAATTACAATCGTCTAAGCATCACCAACATACGCCAAGGGCTTGACCTACAAGGCGGGGTAAGCATTCTCTATCAAGCAGATATCGAAAACCCAACATCTGACGGAATGAACGCCGCCCTCGCGTTAATACGCGCAAGGCTTGACAACCGCGGTTATGTAGAGGCAAGCACCGCGATAGAAGGTACTCGTCAAATTCGTGTAGACATACCAGGTGTAGACGACCCTGTTGCTGCCGAGCAAGAAATTGGCGCAACCGCAAGCCTTGTTTTTATGGACGAACATGGTAACGTAATTTTAACAGGCGAACATGTGTCAAATGCATTTATGACCATGCAACCATCAGCTCATGGCGGTGCGGCCGAACCTGTTGTAGCCTTGGAATTTAATGCAGAAGGCACACAGCTCTTTGGCGATGCTACCCGAGCCAATATAGGTCGCCAAATTTTTATTTTCATGGACGATGAAATGATTAGTAATGCCGTTGTTCAAACGGCAATAACAGACGGCTCTGGTATAATAAGCGGCGGTTTTTCGGCGGAAAGAGCAAATTTACTTGCCACACAAATCCGCCAAGGATCGTTGCCATTTGGGCTAGAGGTTATAAGCTCAAGCACCGTTGGTGCACGTCTTGGTGCAGGTGCTTTGCAATCCAGCGTTATTGCGGGCATCATAGGTCTTGCGCTAGTGCTTACATTTATGTTAATTTTCTACCGTACAATGGGCCTTGCGGCGGATATCGCTCTGGTAATATATGTAGTAATTTTCTTGCTATTAATAAGCGGGTTTGGCATTGTACTAAGTTTGCCGGGTATCGCCGGTTTGATACTATCCATTGGTATGGCTACGGACGCCAATATTGTTATATTTGAACGCATACGGGAAGAAGTAGCTTCTGGCAAAAGTCTTAAAGTTGCGATGCGCACAGGGTACAAACGCGCCCTTCCCGCAATTATTGACAGTAATGTAACCACACTTATTGCCGGTGTTGTACTGTTTTACATGGGCACCGGTCCAATCATGGGCTTTGCGCAAATGCTTGTAATTGGTATTTTGTTATCTATGTTCACATGTTTGTTTGTAACACGCATAGTTACCATTTGCCTCATGAATTTGGGCGTAATTAAGTCCGGACATATGCTTGGCAAGGCTCAAAAGGACGCACTTGCCGCAAGCACAAGCAACGAGCCCATTATTGACACAAGTGAAAAGCCAATTGTACAAAAACGCAAAATATACTTTATGTTTTCTTCCGCTATAATTGCCATTTGCGTTATTGTTGGTATAATTAATATGGGACGCGGTGTTGGTTTTTTTAACTTAGACGTAGAATTCTCTGGCGGAACATCTTTTGAAATTTTCATCGAGCAGGATTTTAATAACAGTGATATAGAAGAAATTGTGCGTAATATCACAGGCGAATCTGCACCGCAAGTACAGGCGTTCTCAAATGCCAATGGTTCGGGCGTTATGATACGTACTACCGCAACGGGTATGAACTATAGGACTGAGATATCTGCCGAAATAAGCGAAATGTTTAACCTAGACGCAGATGCATTCACGTATTCCGACGTAAGCCCCGCAGTTAGCCAAGCAATGCGCCGTTCGGCCATTATGGCTGTAATTGTGGCAAGTATCGGTATGCTTGTGTATATTTCTATCCGCTTCCGCGATGTTCGCAAAGGCGCAAGTGCGGTTATGGCACAGTTGCACGACGCCCTTGTTGTGCTTGGTATTTATGTGTTGCTACGTATTCCATTAAACTATGCATTTATTGCGGTAATTTTAACAACCCTTGGTTATTCTATAAATGCGACAATTATCATCTTCGACCGTATTCGCGAAAACCGTCGCCGTATGCCAAAGGCAGATAATGAATCTCTAATAAATATGAGCGTTACGCAAACTTTGCGCCGTACGTTGTTCTCTACACTTTCGTCATTTATAGCAGTGTTTATGCTGTACGTAATTGGTGTTGCGGCAATTCGCGACTTTACGCTGCCAATTATGGTTGGTTTGTTGTTTGGTGCGTATTCGTCGGTATGTTTGTCGGGTTCGGTTTGGTATATGATGGTTAAGAGGAAGAAGGAGAAATAACACGTCACCCTCATTTAGTGCAGGGCTTCAATGTTAAAGGTGGATGATATTTATGAAAGTTGAACGAATAAGCGATACCCAAATGAGGTTCATATTTATGCCTCAAGACCTTGCGGCGCGTAATGTGAGTATGGGCGACATTGTTACCCCGTCGCCAAACAGACCCCATGGTTTGTTCCAAGAAATTACAGGCATTTTGCAAACCGAATACGGTTTTGCAACCTTTGGTACGCCTTTAATGTTTGAAGCTACCGTAGCCAGCGATCAGTCGCTAAGTATTTTGGTTACAAAAATGGCAATGCCAACAAACGAATATGGCGATCAGATGGATCCTGGCGCGTATTTACAAAATTTAATGGGCGGTTTCACACCGCAAATGAACCAGTTCGCTCACAATCAAGATAGCATGGGGCATATCCAGCCTAATGGAATGCCACCACCGCCTCCCCCCGGGCCGGGTCAGCCCGGGCACCGTCACGGCCGGCATGGCAGAAAACAGAAAAAACCGCCCGAAAGCGGTTATATCCTGTATTCCTTTGAAGATATTGACGTGTTGGCTTTTGCTGCGTCCCGCATTGGCGGCGATTACACCGGCAAAAACCATGTATATAAAATGGAAGGCAAGTATCATCTGCTTATGCAAAGCAACGCCCAGCATAGCACTAAGAAACTGGAAGGTCTGCTTTCGGATTTTGGGAAAAAGGAGACCACGAGTCCTCTGTCATATAATCAGATGATTGAGCGTGGCGAGCCTGTAATTGCTGAAGATGCAATAAATAAGCTAAAGGCATATCACTAAACATAATTTATACCCCCGTAATACTTACACGAATTGTCCCATCTTTTACGCTGCTGTTTATGCGTACCGGATGGGATTTTTCGTTTTTAAATTTGTAGTCTATAACACCGTAGCTTGTGGCGGCTTCTTTGCCGGCTTCGACATAGTTTACCGGTAGGGAATGGTCGTGACGTTCTACAATAGTCATGCCTGCGCCAAGTGCAGCATTGTGAAGGGTAGACGAAACTTGGCATACGCCGCCGCCTTCGCCTTCAGATTTTTTCCCATCTACAAAAATAATGCTTTTCTCGTAACCCCGGCGTTTAATTGTTGGACCAACGGTATCGTTAAAAGAAAAGGTTTCGCCGGGTTGTACCACTGCCCCATTAATGCTTTTTGATGCGCGCGTAATGTTTATTCCGCGATTTTTTTCTTTTGCGTCAAAAGTGGTTTCGTGGAATGCAAGCTCGGTTTGAGGTTGTGGCGGTGCCTGCAATTGTGTCTGCTTTGGGGATGGCTTTGGCGGAGGCGGCGGCGGCTCCATTTGTGTCCGCGATGGCCTTGGTGGCGGTGGCACGTTAGACGGCATCTCTCTTGCCTGAATATCGTTTTGCGGAACAAATCCCGCGCTACTACGCTCACTATCCATGCTACGGGATGGCGTCGCCTCCGGTTCATTAAAAAATCTGCCACTGCAACCTGTGACGGCAGTTACCGTCAGTGATGCCAGTAGCAGAAGTGCAGCTTTGCGAATTGGCATAATAATCTCCTTTACAAAAATGTGTATTTGTATAAATATTATGCTCTTTCATCGCGTTAAATATTCAAAAGGGCTTTTTCATATTCTTCCTCGGTCAAAACTCCGTTGTAATACATGGTTTTTAGCATGGTCAATTTTTCGCTTTTGCTTAAAAAGGCGTTATATTCAGGCTTGTTTTTATTCTTAAGTATTTGCTTAATTTCAAAAACAATAACCACTGTAACAAATGCGAGGGTGCCAAATATTAAGTTTCCTATTAAGTTTAGCTCTTCCGTCATACCAACCAAAAAGAGCGTTACGAAATAAACAGTACAGGCCACCATAAACAACATATATGCGATAATATGTGTAATAATTTCGTTTACAAGTTTGCTAAATTTTAGCCGGTTAAACTCATGGGCTCTTTCCATATAAAACATAATAAACACGCCGGCAATAACCAAAATATCTTGGTTAAGAAAGCGGAACAGTATTGCTTCCCCCACGGTCCTTATGTCGCCCGGGTTAAGGGCATTGGCAATTACATTGGCCCAGTAAATTATCTTGGATATTGCAAGATACGCAAATAACATCTTCCACATTGGTGACGCCTTCTTTTGTCCCTGCTTCACGTCGGTTACTCCTTTTTCTCTTTTGGATTCCCCAGTTTAAGTGACACAACCATGCCAATTAAAAACACAATAACCGCCGCCACTATTAAACCGGCCGTTATTCTATCATGGCTTTGATAGGTTGCTTCGTCGCTAAAAACCACAAAAACCGTGCCAAAAATCATGCCCAAAATAGCAAAATACGTGACGGTATGGTGGTTTCTTAAAAGATATTCAATTAAGCGAGATGTAGCAAGAATACCAACAACCACACCAATACCAACGGGAATTACAATTGTTAAAATAGGCGGCAGTAAGTCAAAGGATGTAGGCGACATTAGAAATTCCCTAATTTCGCTTATTGTACGCATTGCCAGAGGAAAAATGCCAAGCAGCATCAAAACCATTGCGCCGCTTACGCCGGGGATTATCATAGCAGCGGATGCTAACACGCCGCCGATAAATAGAATTGCCATAAAACCAAAGCTAATTTGCTGGGCTTCATAAAGCTCCGGCGTTGTGGTAAACAGCGATAATGCAACTATAACAACAGCAGCCACAACGGCAATTACATAATAATACGGCTTTTTGCCGTCCTTAGAAGTTGCAAGTTTGTGTATAAACGGAACGCCACCCGCCATAAGCCCCGCAATTAACGCAGCCGATTGTAGCGAAAATCGTTGGATGAAATAATCCAGTACTGTACCCGTAGCAAGTATGCCTATAACCATACCAATACCAAGTGGCACTAAAAATATTAGCGACTTTTTTGGCTCGGCAAACAGGCGGTTAATGGATTCAATAAGTCTGTCGTAAACCCGGAATATTACCGCAAGCGTTGCGCCGCTTACACCGGGTATTACGTTGGCAATTCCCATTGCTATGCCTTTTATGGCCAGAAGTAGATGTTGCAAAGTATCACGTCCTTTTTGTAATAGGTATGCTTTGTTGATAGATGATTATACCACATTTTATAGTCACAGGAATGTAAAACTGTCCAATTATTGCGCAGCAATTTTTGTGCAATACAAGGAACAGTTGACGCAGTAGTGTGCACAAATTGCAAGCAAGAATGGACGGTTTTGCGTTCCTGTGACTATATATTGCTAGGGCGTGTTCCTACTATAATTATAACAGTAGTAAGACAATAACAATATTCACAAACCAGAGTAAACCCGACAACGGGATAGCTTTGCTACAGTACGATAGCTGTAGCCCATAATGATTTTTGATGTGGTATAATTTGTCCGACCCGTGCAAGCACGTTCGTTTTATAAAATTTATAAATTTAGCATCGGTAGACTGGATATGTGTTTATTTTGTCAATAGATTTGGAATTAGTATGAGTATAAAAGCGGCTGGCAAAACGAAATTCGTTTTGCCAGCCGCTTTTTATTAAGCTTTACTTTATCGTAAATTCTGCAACAATTTCGTGGGGAATCCTGCCGTAGGCACTGTCAGCCCACACGCGATGTCGTAGGCGAAAGAGCCCGAGCCAGAAGTCTGTAAGGCCGGGACCGTCAATTCCATCAAATCCGTAAGATCTAGGGCTTAGCAGGACTGTAAATGGTTCCCCAAAGGAGCTATCTCCTCCATATGGCGGAAAACTTCTTCCACTAGGAAAGATACCGCCAATCTTAGGTATCGTGTGCCAATGTTCTCCATCAAAAAACTCCAAATGATCAAACGAATTATCGCTCCATAGCCAACTTCCCGTGCTATTTTCAACCGCGACATACAGCCTTCTAGCATTATGATATCCGGTTCTTTGTATATCAAGGATGGCCATGCTCACAGCTCCATCCCAATCGGGATGAATTGTTAGCGGTTCTGCAATTTGCATATGCTGAAAGCAATTCGTAGGTTCGTCGTTGCTACATCCCGTAAATAAAAACAGTAATGGTAGAAGTGTTAGTACGGTCAAAAATAGTCTCATGTCAGTTTGAGATCGTGCGTGAAGATGGGTGTAGGCAGTTTTCATAGTTATTACTCCTATACAGTTGTGATACTTCCATGATAGTGCCTAATAGTTTTGATTATGTAGGAATGGGAATTTCTAAAGCGGTTTGCGAAACGAGGGTGTCGTTTTGCAAGCTGCTTGAATGGGTGGGCTAGGGTATGGTGAACTCGCCTACTACTGGTGTATCTTCGAAGGCTTCCATTTCTGCGTTTAATATGTCGTAGAACTCGTAGCTAGTTTCTGAAAGTAACGTTTAATAACAGGTGGACTCGCCTAGGTCTGGTCTTACGTCGTGCCGTTCCCGCGTTCTGCTCTCGCTCATGTCACTCCCAACAAAATTCCGCTGTTATGTCATGGACATAGCCGATAACAGACCCATCTATAAATACACTTTTTCGTACCCTATACAGCCCTGGTATCAAAGGTTCAAATAGCCGCATGTTTTTGGTAAGGTTAGTCGAATCACCCGGCGATATGTCGATGCCGACATCATCAAATGGGGGAGGGAATCCGCACCAAGGAACGCGCATCCAGTCTATTCCGTTAAAATATTCTATCGAAAAATGCAATCCCGCGACAAGCAGGTACTGTGAATTGTTATATATACCCACCACCAACTCATTTTCATTTACACTGTCTGGAATTACTATCATATAGACATTGTTCTCTAACACAGGCTTGATTCGTAGTGGGGAGCTAATCACAAGTTCCCCCCATTCTTTGTCAGTTTCACTAATATAATCGTGATAATCAATTTTTGTATAGTCATCACTAACTACATGCATGCCTCCATCATAACAGCCGGCTAATATGAATAAAAACACACACAATGCACATCCGATCAAGTAATGCTTTTTTATTATAGCCACCTCCATGTAAAACAGCCAAACAGGGGTGTATCCTTGTTTGGCATGTGTTTTATAGTTTTATTAGCGAGGGTAAAGTTGATGTCCAATGAGAGTTCTATGCATGTTAGCTCTTGTGAACAGAGCATTACCACCATCTGCGAATCCATCGGTGCCCCAACCTGCGGCATGTATACCTACAACACCATTGTCTGATGCACTCACCCAGCTATACACGATTCCTCCGCTATCTCCGTCGTGCCTTGTGTAACTAGCCCTTGCGCCGCTTGTCCATCCAGTTCCAGTATTCCCGCTCCAATTCGCAATAACTGTTCCGGGTCTGTTTCGCCCGTGCTGTCCATCTAAGATAACAGGTGCCCCAATGGGAGCAGGTAAAATGCGTCCTAATACAGCACCACGTCCAGTTAGATTGCTTCCTGCTACGCCAGGTGCTAGCACAACAAACGCAGCATCAATCGAATCACGATGAGCGATTTGTACGGTACCGACATGGTGTCCATTTATATTATAAATTCTGTCACCTGTTCGAATCATGCGACCCAACGCATTGTTACCCAAATGTGCCGAGGTTACAAAGCCCAACTGTTCACCTCTGCCGGCGATGTTAATGACTGCCCTATACCCGAAAGAACCTGACCTTACTATAGTGCCACTTGCATTTCGCAAGAATACAGGATCACCTGGTCTAACGGTAACCGAAGATAAAGGTGCTATCACATCGTCGAGATACTTGCTAACACTTTCGTGACTAAGCAAACTTGCCAACTCACAACCATGCGTGGGGATACCAGGAGATTTATGGAATACTAGGAATGGGGCATCGAAAACCATTTCCATAAACAATGAAATTTTATCCTCATTGTAGATAGCTAGTGACACCAAGATAAGATTACTTTTAATGTCAAAGCTTATCCCGTCGACGTTTGCCGCCGCCGCATTGCCGACAGCATTTGGAATAAAGTAATCCATGAAGTTAAACGCTTCGCGCAATTCGTTGTACGAAAAAACTACTGTCCTGAAGTTAACATGTTCAGCTTCAAAGGCACTCATCGAAACGTTTGCAATACTATTGTAGTGGTTTTCCACCAGAAGGACAACTAATTCACCGTTTTTGTTAATGTAAAGCCCTCCAAATTCATTCGGATAAATAACTTCTCCTGCTCTATTAGCGGGAAGATTTTCATGAAAAGCGGTTATTATGTCTAATGCCTGAGAGTAGTTGGACGCAAACTCGCTTCCAAACGTAGATGCGATAACATTGCAATACACGACATCATTGTTATCGGCATGAAATGATAATGGTATCGAAATAATCGTAAACGCCATGATTAACATGATACACAAAACTTTCTTCAAAATATTTTTCGTTTTTTTTGCTCCTTTGATTTTATATTTTTGTGATTTACATCCCTTGATTACTCGCACAGTTCGAGTAAACGGACATAATTTTCTTCCTTCATCCCCTGATTTTTATTTACAGGATTTCTCTTTTTTAGGTGCGCTTAAGGCTATGGCCTGCACCGTACGCATGCAGGCTTTGCCTGGGTAATGTATATTTCACACCACGTCTGGCTGTAAAATCTGGTAAGTACAAATATTTAGTGCCTCATTTTCTCGTTGATACCATTATGATACTCCCCCCCCCATAAATTGTCAATTGGCAAAACTGCACAAAAAACGACAATGGTTTTTGTGCGATTTAACCTACAAAATCCATAAAATGCTAACATGCATTTCAAGCATTAATCGGATTGACGCGGACTAAAATCTGTACAAATCCACTTAATACGCAAAATCCGTGCGAATACTAAATCCAATCTAAAGCATTGACTATTTTGCAATTTTACTTTGCAACTCCGTCGTCAGCAAGTTGATTGCTTGCAATCAACAACTCCTAGCGTACCTTTGGGTACGCGTCGTCATCGCTTCCTGGGATTTGCTTCGTAAAATCACAAAATAGTCAATGCTTTAGGGCGTGTTCCCACTATAAGAATGTACAGATTTGCGAGCCTGATTTTTTGCAGTTTCGAAAGATTTTTGACGCCGCGTGCCTGAAGACACGCAAGGAAAAAATTCGAAGAAGATGCGGAAACATTATGTACCGGCAAGAAGGCCGGACGCCGCAAGCGGCGTTTGCGCAGCAAACGTACTGAATGTACCGGCAAGAAGGCCGGACGCCGTAGGCGGCGTTTGCGCAGCAAACGTACTGAATGTACCGGCAAGAAGGCCGGACGCCGTAGGCGGCGTTTGCGCAGCAAACGTACTGAAGCCGCAAAGATGTGCGCTCGTTAGTGGGAACACGCTTTAGATTGGAATTAGTATAAGTATTTGAGTTATAATGAAACTTGCGGCGCGCACTACATGCCATAATTTTCAAATGGTTACTCTCCGTAACCACTTGAAATTGACTGCCAGTTGGTGACTCACAGTCACCAACTGAAAATTATTTACCCAGCTGTAATATTCTTTCGCTGCCCCAGGTTATACTGTATATCAACACAAACATACGAAAGGTTGTGCATTATGAAAAAATTCTTGGCAATATTTTTGGTTGCGATACTACTACTTTCAACTTTTGCCGCGTGCGGCAGAAGAACAGCAGCGACCGCAGAAGCCGTAGCTCCCCCCAATATTAGTGAAACAGAGGCCGCAAGCCGTGCATTTTCGCCCCTTGCCAATTCCCAAGGCGAAACTGTGGCTCTCACAAGCTTTGCAGACCATGACTTTGCGGAAGAGTCCTTGATCCCCCGCGACGGTTACGTACTTGCCCCAACAATGTTTGGTGCAACGGGAATAGACAGCCTAAGCTCCTTCTTCCTGCGCACCCCAACAGGCTACGATGCGGCACCCGCCCTGTCCATAGACGGGCAACCTCCAATGGAAATTACACGGGAGGATGCCACGACTTTTCTTGCTACCCCGGCAATTCCACTTTTGCCAAATTCTATTTACATTTTTAGGCTTGCAAGGGAAGGCCACGCCGACATAACCTGGGCATTCCAAACAACAGTGCGCTTCGAACTTATGTCTACCCTCCCGCGCCACGAGTCGACCAATGTGCCGGTAGCTACGGGTATCGAGTTCGTCTTCTCCCACAGCGGCGAAACTAATATAGAGGATTTTTTCAGCATATACCCAAATGTGCCTGGCCGTTTTATCCATCGGGACAATACCGCCGTGTTTATGCCAACTAACCCGTTAAGGCACGGTCAAATTTATACAGTTACCCTAGCTGAAGGCGTAAGCCAAAACGATAGCGAAAGAATTGGTCAACGTGTTTTTTCCTTCGAAACCGAGCCGGAATCTACGGAGGAGCAACCATGGCCTGCGGTAAGGCTACACTTTTCTCAGCGGCATGTAGAATTTCCGACTTTTGAACCGGCAAGCGTAAATTTTTGGGTGCACCACGACCGTGAACTTAGACTTCTCAATCCATCCATGGACATAACCGTCCACCGGATAGACGACCGGGACTATGCAGTTTCCGCCGTTAACCGCCTTATGGACTTCCCGCATTGGTCGATATTTGCCCACAATGTGCAAGACCGATTGGTTGATACGTCTCGTTTAACACAGGTTTACAGCGCGACATTCCGTGGCACTGCCAACCAAGGTTGGTGGCACTGGGACGGCCGCTACACCCTTACCGAGACTTTGTCGGCAGGTTTTTATGTATTGACCGGTACAACAGAGGGCGCGGCCAATCAGGTAATTATCCAAATTACAGATATTGCAGTACAAATTATTGCAGACGATAACATGACCATAGCCTGGATAAACGACATGAATACAGGCCGCCCGGCTGCAAACGCCACCGTTTACGACCCCAGAGACTCAAATACTTCTACCGCCAGTAACTACGGCATTGCCATAATCGACAGGGGAATGCAAGCCGGCAGTGACTACTTTATAATTACCGCAAATGGCATGGAATCCGTCGTGTTTGCCCATGGCACAGCCTTCCACCCCTTTGCTCGCGGCCGTATGTGGAGCCCATGGGACTCATGGGGCCACAGCATGACCGTAAGCGATTTATACTGGACAATATTACAACTTGACCGCACCCTTTTCCAGCGGGACGATACATTAAACCTATGGGGGCTTGTACAAAACCGCAGACAAAATGAAAACATCGCCCACGTGACCGCAGTTATAACCGAAAATAACTGGTGGTGGGGTGGTGGCGGACAGGACACCCTGGTAAGGCAAAATATCCCGGTAGTAGACGGCGCGTACAGCGGTGCGATACGCCTGCCCCACTTGGATACCGGCAGCTATCAGCTAACCATTTACCATGGCGACGTGGTTTTAAGCAATATTTTCTTCAGCGTGCGGGACTATGTAAAACCGCCTTATCAGCTGTTGGTATCCGCAAGTCATGCGGCTATTTTTGCAGGGGAAGAAGTAACCTTTACCGCCCGGACAGAATTTTTCGAGGGCACCCCCGTTGCGGAACTATCAATTTCCCACGATTTTTGGGGATGGGAGCTTAACACCCCCAGCCGTGGCACCACAACAACGGATGCGGACGGGAATTTTACCATATCTGCAAGACCCACGGCGGCAAATGCATCCGTTCAAGGCCAACGCAGCATAACTTTTGCAGCGGATGCGACTCTGCCCGAAATCGGCTGGGTTCACCGGGAAGAAATGGTTACGGTTTTCGTAAATGATATTGACGTGAGTGCCAGGGCAACCCAAGCCGATGGTAACGCAACCCTAAATGTAAATGTCCATAATATAACCCTTGACCGCATAAATGACGGCACTGCCGCTTTTTGGGGCGACTTCCTATGCGACCCTGTTGTGGGACAAAGGCTAAACGTGCACATCTACCGCATTTACTGGGTGCCCATACGCATTGGCGAACGCTACTGCTTTGCCACCCGCCAAGTCGTGCCCCGCTACCGTTACGACCGTCGTGAAGAACGCCTGCAAAGTTTTGACATGGTGACGGACAGCGAGGGATATGCCACTCGCGACTTTACCATCCCCAACCGCCAGCGAGAAAGTTACGAAGCCCGTGTATCTACCACGGACGGCAACGGCCGCCGCATAATTCACTATGTATTTGTTGGCCGGGACTGGTCAAACTTCCACTGGAATGCGGAAAGGGACGATTTGTTCCTGTACGGCGCGGAAGAGTCTTACAACATTGGCGACATGGTAGAGCTTACCGTCATGCAAGGCACGGAAGCCGTAACCCGCGGTAACTTCCTGTTTGTTGTGGTTGCGGGCGGAATTTTGAGTTACCACGTGGGTACAAATCCACTGACATTTGAATTTGCCGACAATCACGTACCAAACGCCCAGGTATTTGCCTACCATTTTAACGGGCATGTATATACATCCGGCTGGGATATGAGCAGGCGGCTCGTTTTTAACCGCGAAACCCGTGGGCTTCAGCTTGAGATTGTAACCGACCAAGGCGAATACCGCCCAAGCGATACCGCAACCGTTACCATAAATGTAACCGACCTGGCGGGCAACCCTGTGGCTGCTCATGTAAACATCAGCCTGGTAGACGAAGCCCTGTTTGCCCTGATGGATTACAATGTGGACACACTTGCAAGCCTGTATTCGTCAATTAATGATTCCTTACGGGTTAGCCTTGCTACCCACCAGACCTTTGCAAGCGACGGTATTAGGGAAGAAGCGGAGTACAGCGCAGACTTTAGAATGGGTGCCATGGCAGACATGGCAATGAGTGCCTCCGACCCGGCTGCCGCTCCTGTTGCCGAGTCCCAAGCATGGGCAGGCGGCGCAGATGATACTCACATTCGCGAACGTTTTGAGGATACCGCAGTTTTTACAAGTCTAACTACAAACGCAAACGGCACAGCAACATTCACATTCCAATTACCGGATAACATCACATCCTGGCGCGTGACGGCCTCTGCAGTTTCTAATGACCTATACGCCGGGAACAGCGTGGAGAGTATCCGCGTTACCAACCCAATGTTTGTGCACTACACCCTCAACAATATTTTCCTGGTTGGCGACACCCCAACACTGGGCGTTAACGCCTTTGGAACAGCTCTTTCCGGCGGCGAAACCGTTACCTTCGAAGTTTGGCGAGAATCCGCACCAACAGACATCCGCCGGGCAACCGGGGTATCATTCGAGCGCATTGACATTCCACTATGGCCAATGGAGAGCGACGACGCGATTATCATTCGCGCATCCGTAGCGGGCTTTAGCGATGCAATTTTGCATCCGTTCCGCGTGGTGGAATCTCACCGCATGGTGGATACCGCAGTTTTCTACGCTGTTACAACCAACACCGTTTTTGATACCAACCAAACCGGCCTTACAAATATCACCTTTACCGACCACGGCCGCGGCCAGTTTTTGCATAACCTAATGGGAATGCGCTGGGCCCGTGGTGCCAGAATTGAAGGGTTAGTCACCCGCCGCGAAGCCACCAGCCTGATACAAACCCACTTCCCGGATGTCACCCTTTGGGGCGACACTACAAGCGATTTTGACCCCCGTGAATATCAACAGCCCGACGGCGGCCTTGCCATGCTGCCCTACGCATCATCCAATTTGCAAACTACCGTCGCACTCATGCCATTTATCCTGGACGAAATAAATCGCGCGTCCCTTCGCAATTATTTGGAGCTGGCGTTTATTAGCGATAATATGAACAACAGAATGCTTGCCCTGTACGGCCTTGCACTACTTGGTGAGCCTGTTCTGCTGGATTTGCAACGTTTCGCAACAGTTGAGAATTTGTCCGTGCGCAATACCGCATATGTGGCACTGGGCCTTATGGCACTTGGCGAACGGCAGGCCGCCCTTGATTTATACAACCTGCGCATTGCCCCATATATCCAACGTATTGCGCCGTACTACCGCGTTAACACAGGGGAAGCCCTCAGGCAAATTCAAGATGCCACATCTGTGGTTGCACTGCTTGCGGCACAGCTTGGTCTGCCGGAAGCCCTTGGTCTGCACCACTACGCCGCACGCCGCCACACCGATAACTTGACGCTTAACTTGGAACGCCTGGCCTTTATTTCCTATGAAATAGAAAATCACACTGCCACGCCCGCAAGCATCACCTATACCCTATTTGGCGAAACCGTTACCCGGGATTTGTCTCAAGGGCGTTCATTTAACCTGCGGATACCTGCGCAAAACATGCACGAGTTTAACTTGGTATCCGTGACGGGTCAAGTTGGCGCGGTATCCATCGTGCGCACCCCCCTTGAAGATGTGGAAGCCGTGGAGAATGATATCGTAATTACCCGCCAGTTCTTCCGCGCAGGTAGCAGCGTTCCCACAACCACATTCCAGCAAGACGAGTTGATACGTGTGCAAATTACCGTTGACTACTCAAGACGCGACATGTACGGTTCCTATGTAATAACCGACTTTTTACCTGCCGGCCTTGTTCATGTAGAAAATTCTGCCCGGTTTGGCCCAAGGGACACCAGGCCGAATAACCACCGCTGGGCCCATGTTAGAACAGAAGGACAGCGGATAACATTCTTCGACTATAACGGCAGGTTTGACAGAAGGATTACGTATTTTTACTACGCCAGGGTTGTTAACCCGGGCACCTTTACCGCACAGGGAACAATGGTGCAAAGCATTGGTGCCAGGGAGTATATGGCTGTTGGGCAATGCGTTGTGATAACTATACGATAGATCTGTTCCAAAACCTGCTTTCGGAAAGTTTGTCGCGAAGACGCCTGAATGAGGTTTTGGAACAGGTGTGATAAGTGGCTTCACGTGAATCTAATTTACAGGTCTTACCATTCATTCTCTGTGATCTCTGTGTCTCAGTGTCTCTGTGAGGTATTTCATAAAAAATTTTCTCACAGAGGCACAGAGTCCACAGAGGGATTGAAGTCGTTTTGTTGTCTCTGTATGGTATAGTGTTTCAAGAATGGGGGTATCGTTGTGTAATTTATCAAATTAGATTCACGTGTAAGTAGCTTTGTAAATTTGACATTTCCTAAGAACCATGTTATCGTACGCGTAACAATCCGCTAGGGGTGCCGTGTAGTAAATTTACATTGGCTGAGAGTTACCCTTTGTACCTGCTCCGGATAATGCCGGCGAAGGAAAGCGCAAACCAAAAGAGCTAACCTCCTTTTGCGGATAAAATATCATATCCCAAAAGGAGGATTTTTTATGTACGAAACATCAAGAGCAAAGCAGTTGGCAGTTTGCGCAATGTGTATTGCGCTGGCTTTTGCTCTAAACCAAGTCTCGCTGTTTAGAATGCCACAGGGCGGTTCTATTACACCTGCAAGTATGCTGTTTATTGTGTTGGCCGGATATTGGCTGGGACCGGCATACGGTTTTTTTGCCGGTGTAGCTATGGGGCTTTTGAATACGGCAACCGGAGCATTTATTGTTCATCCGGTGCAATACGTGCTGGACTACTTATTAGCTCCCGGTATGCTGGGACTATCGGGGCTTTTCCGTAAGCAAAAATATGGGTTGCATACTGGTTATGTAGTGGGCGTGTTTGGGCGTTTTGTAATGGTGTTCCTGTCGGGTTTAATATTTTTTGGTGTGCTTGCAGGAAATTTTGATGTTTTGGGGATGGAGAATGTGCCTTTTTGGGCAGCATTTACATTTTCAATAGTCTATAACATAACTTACATTGGACCGGAACTGATTGTCACTTTAGTAATTATAAGCCTGCCTGCAATGAAGCATGCCATAGATGTTGTGACAAAAAGTATAGTCCCACACGATGTATATATTGAAATGACAAGGCGTAAAGGGTCGGTGACCCAAGGTGCGCGGCTTGTGACAGGTGCGATTGTTGGTATGCTTGGCGGCTTGGCTTTTGTGGTAGTGTCATATATATCACGATTGGAAACGCTGGCGATCCAGCAATATGTAACTGGTACAGAGTTGTTTGCAACTGCGCCAACGCGTATCCCCCGAATGATAGAGCGCAATACCGGGCATTTGGCCGGGTTGCAGTCTGTAGGGGTTGTGTTTTTGGGAATAGGAATCGCGCTTTTGTTTTCTACATTAATGCCCAAAAGTGAAGAGTAAAAAAAACGAAGTGGCTACGGAGAGTAACCACTTCGTTTTTTTTAATTTACTACACAATGTACGGTTTAAGCAACGGCAGTGCTTTTTCTTCCCCGCTATGAATTTGAAGGGTAAGGGGCTTGCTAAGGTCTAAGCTAAAGATACCCATAATTGATTTTGCATCTACTACATAGCGGTCAGAAACCAGGTCAAAATCGCCGTCAAGTGGGGCTAGGGCGTTTACAAAACCTTTTACTTTTTCCACTGTGTTAAGGGAAATGGTTACAGTTGTCATGATCAAAACCTCCTGTTTTTTTGTGATGGCAATGAGTCAGGCGGGAGTGCTTTCTCTCCCATTTGACGAATACCAATCATCGGGTGGGTTCGCCTACCCGAGTAAGCTCATTGTAGCCAGAAATTGGTGGAATGTCAAACAGTATGTATAGTAATAGGAACGCGAAACAGTCCATTCTTGCTTGCAATTTTTGCACGCTACTGCGTCATACTATTCTCAATTAGGAAGTTATATTTTGCTACTGCTCATAAACGTTCACGGCTCACAGATTGCGCTGCGCGCAATTACTGTCGCCGCTCACATTCGCAGGGTGACGCAAAATCTAACAAATTATTTGAGAATAGTAACAACTGCTCCTTGCGCACCGCCACCGCAGAACACCGCGTCACAGTCTCCTTGTGTTGCACAAAAGTTGCTGCGCAATAATTGGACGGTTCTGCATTCCTGTGACTATACAATGTAAGCATGCAAAAAAATTACAATAGTACATGTGTTTTATAGGCTGCACTTCGGTTTTTTAATCCATGATGTTGACATAGTTCAAATAATATATGTATAATCGCATATGGATTGTGGGAATGGCCTTAAATGATTGTAGGTATTGCACAATTCGAATAAGCAAGGGTAGCTATTACATAAAATAGCCCCAAATAAAAGGAGAGAATTGCAGATGAAACTTCAAAAACAGCGACTGGTATGTCTCGTACTGGCAGCCGCAATGGTTCTTTCGTCGCTAGCAGGCTTCGCGTTTGAAGCGGCGGCCGAAGCCCCGATGCCACCAACAATGTCTACCGCATTCAGACATGTTGAGCCACCGGCGCAGGAAGTGCTGGATTTGCCTAACATCGAAGCCAACGACAATTTTAGATTATACCACGGTCAAATCGACGGCAGAAACACCTTACGCCTGGTAGTTTTAAACCAAAACCCGGACATTACAGGCGACAATGCAATTCGTGTTATCACCCCCGGTCCGGCTGAGGGCTGGCCAACAAACACACATGGCCACCTTTATATCGAAGGATTGCCGCCAAATACCCGCTGGCGCATTACCGGTTACGAAATTTTTATTGACGTAGACGAAAACGGCGAACTTTTTGAAGCTCAAACCGGCGGCGGCAACCTGCGCGACATTTGGGCGGAAACCGTTATGTATGTAAGATTAGTTGGCCCACCAACCTACACCACAGCCGACTTTGGGCCTGCTTTGCAGGTGCACCCGCGCATACAATTTTTACCGGAGGATATCCCGGCAATTAACGCGCGCCGCTTAATCCCGGATGATGTTGGCGTTGGTGCTAACATGGGTTTTGCAACCGTTAACAACAGTATTAACGAAATGGCCGCATGGGATGGCGAACTTGAAGAAGTTATGCAAAACAACACTGCAATTTTGGACGCTATCGAAGCAAACGCCCTAAAATTTGCCCTTGGCGACGGCTACCAATACGGCGAAAGAGCAATTTATCTTGCCATACGCTTTGGTGAAGCGTATTTGGCATCAAACCCAACCAACAATCGCCAATTTAACCGTGCGGTAAGGTCGTTTAGCATGGCGTATAGCTGGGCGTACAACCACCCGATTATGTATAACGACCAAGTGTTGGACATAGCACCTGAAGGCGCAAGAACCACACTTCTTAATGTAATTATCGGCATACTAAACAGGACACAAAACGACTCCGGATTCCTCTATCCGCGCATGAGCCCTGTTACAGGCCACGGCACGGAAGAAGGCATTTTGTACACACAACTTATGGCAGGTATCGCAGTTTACAACGAGTTCCCGGAACTGCTAGAGTTCGTATACAACCGTATAATGGAAGACTTTGTTCCCGTACGTAACTGGAAATATCGCGCAGGATCAAACGGGCAGGGCAGCGGATATGCTCCAAACCGTTTCCAATTCGACATGTTCGCGCTAACACTTCTGCGTCCGTTTGGCATAGAGCCGTTTAACCACTACATGCCTGAATTATTGCGTCAAACCCAAATTTATTGGCGTTTGCCAAATGGCCGTACCATTGTATCCGGCGACTGTTTCTGGTTCTACAGCAAAGACTGGACTTCTTATTGGAACCTTGGCACCTATGAGTTCTGGATTGGCGCGGCCTTATTCGATTGCGGAATTTTGCAATGGGAAGCACATCCCGACCGTTCCTGGATAGCTGACGACGACCACCACGCAATTCGTCAGCTTATTCTCCGCGACCATACAATTGAAATGAAATCTCCAAGGGATATCGACCTGCCGCTAACCCGCTTCTGGGACGGGCCGTTCCCATCCATGGTTGCAAGAACCGCATGGGTAGACAGCCCCGGCATGAACACCGAATCCGCAAATTACGACGCGATAGTTGTTGAAATGCGTATGCCAAGGTACTACTCCGCAAACCATCAAATGCTGGATGTCGGCTCTTTCCAAATTTACTACAAAGGCTGGCTTGCAATTACCGCAGGCGACTATCAGTCCGGTTATTGGGACGGCTGGGGCTTCCCAAACCAGCATGGCCCCGGGCATGACTTTAACTTTAACAAACGCACAGTTTCTCATAACCTTGTTACCGTTGTAGACCCGTTTGAAGAGTTCCCGGCGTGGACGACATACTGGCAATCCAACGACGGCGGACAACGCGCAGTAGGCCGCTTACGCGAACCTACCTCTTTCGAAAATTGGATGAACCCAATGGACCCAACTGACAGTTACCAAATGTCAAACATCCTGGGTGCCCATTACGGCGGCGGCAGCAACCCGACTGTTGCACCTGCGTTCAGCTTTATTGCGGGCGATTTGAACTATGCTTACTCAGACAAAATCAACCGCTATCAGCGTTCTATGGTATTTTTAAACCTAGGCAATAGCGGCGACGTGCCCGGCGCGTTCTTGGTATTTGATACCCTGGGCATTAGGGACGAGACCTACGAAACCACATGGCGTTTACATTCCGTAGACGAACCGCGGGAAGTGGCCGCGCCTGAAGGCGTGGAAATCCGTTCCATCATAGACAAAGCACCATTTGGCAATGACTATGTTACTGTAGAATATCGTGGCAGACTTGTTAACGACACATTGCTACCCGCCGGTGCCGAGCTTGCAATAATCGGCGGCGAAGGATACCACCACTGGATACGTCATTTTACACAGTCGGCACAGGATATGGCCGCCGCAAACCCGGATGCGCGCTTCTCGCATTTAGTGCATGGCTATTCCGAAACCCATGGCCCAGGCTATAACTTCCTACCGGCTAACTGGCTCACCAACTGGGGCGATTATCCGGACATAAGACATCCAGGCCCGCAAAAAATTGAAGATACTGGCGGATGGCGCATAGAAGTATCACCGGGAAGCTACAGCTATAACCACGAGTTCCTAAATGTAATCCAAATTATGGACCAAAGTAACGAGGGCGCGGAAATGGTTCCGGTACTTCTGGCCGCGGAAGGAAACGCCGCAAACTTTATGGTGGGCGCGAATATCGAGAATTGGGACGTATGGTTTAGCCGCAGCACAAACCCAATTACCGAAGGTTTTACAGTTTACACCAGCGCAAATGCGAGCGACCTGCTTATTACAGGTGTTGGTGCGGGTACATGGTACTGGTATCACCACGGTAACGGCGTTTATGAATTCGCCAGAACAAATTTTGAAGGCGCAACACGCTATACCATTGCCCCGGTAGAATTTGCAACCAACCTTTACCACGACGGTGTTAACTACGCAAAAGACCAATTTGTGATGCAGGCTATGACGTTCTATGTAATTCACTTGAGCGGTGTTACAGCACATGACGTTGATTATGTACCGGTTGAGCCGTATGTAGCTGATGATGTTGTTGACTACGTAATATTTATTGCAGACAGCGCGATTTATGTGCTTAACGGTATCGAGCGTGCGGCAGTTGGTGTGGTGTTTATCGACTCGGCAACTGATCGTATGATGATCCCGCTTTACAATGTGTCGACAGCACTTGGTTTTGATGTGCGTTGGTGCGAAGAAACCGACACGGCGTATATCTACAAATATGACGACGTGTTGGTAATTAATATAGATGAACAGTTGCCGCTTGGCTCGCTGATGATTGTTAGCGACCATGTGTTTGTGCCGTTACGTTTTGTAGTGTACGAGTTTGGTTTGGTTCCGGCGTGGAATGCAGGGGATAGAACAGCGACTATTGTTTGGTAGTATTATAGTTAGGGTGTGTTCAATAATTCCATTGCACCGCCTTTTCAGTAAAAATTGCACTATGCGTCGTCGCATAAAGCCTTATGTACCTTCGGGTACACGTGGCTTTCCGCTCCTAGCATAGCACAATTTTTACTCGAAAATTCGGCACAGGTGAATTACCGAACACACCCTAATAAATTTGCCCCTGCGTGAAAATTTTGCGCAGGGGCTTTTTTCATTTGACAACTATATCGTCATGCGATATAATATATCAGCACACGATATATCGTCATGCGCAATATTATTCTCGGTTAGGAAGTTAAATTTTGCTATTGCTCGTAAACATTCACGGCTTACAGATTGCGCTGTGCACACTTACTGTCGCCGCTCACATTCGCAGTGTATAGTCACAGGAGCACAAAATCTAACAAACTATTTGAGAATAGGGTGTGTTCGGTAATTCGCTTGTGCCGAATTTTCGAGTAAAAATTGTGCTAGGCTAGAAGCGGAAAGCCGCATGTACCCAAAGGTACATAAGGCTTTTGCGACGACGCATAGTGCTATTTTTACCGAAAAGGCGGCGCAATGGAATTATCAACACACCCTGGTATAAGGAATTGATTACCATTCCACAGCTTCTGCTTAAATCATTCACAGGATTTAGGGATACTAAATCTGAGTCTTATAATACAAGGAGTTGAAAAACATGACAGAAAAACCAGCGGCATTAACCGAAGGCATTTACCTAATCTTAATTTCCATGCTAACCCCCCGCCACGGGTATGCCGTAATGCAAAATGTAGAAAAATTAACAAACGGAAGGGTAACCCTTGGCGCAGGCACATTATACGGCGCAATTAATAATCTTTTGGAAAAGCGGTGGATATGCGCTGTAGGCCACAGTTTAGACTCACGAAAAAAGGAATATCAGGTAACAGATTTGGGCAAGCAAATTCTTCAAATAGAAATTATGCGCCTTGGCGAACTTGTAAACATAGGGCTCAATGAATTGGGAGGTAGCAATGAAAACTAGCGTATACAATATTTTTGGCGATTACCAACAAGAAGAAGAATGGCTAAACGAAATGGCTGCAAAAGGCTGGCATCTTACACATGCGAACATTCCTAAATATACTTTTGAGGAGGGGTTGCCGGGCGAGTATATCCACCGTATTACGCTAACCAGCCATTCCAGTCGCCATCCAGATACAATCAACTACATCCGTTTTATGGAAGAAGCAGGTGCCCAGCATGTTGCTTCCAATTGGCAATGGGTGTATTTCAGAAGAAAAGCAGACCTTGGTGAGTTTACAATACTGACGGATACCTCTTCACTAGTTCAGCACTATAAACGGGTAAGAAACATTCTATTTTGGACAGGACTGACTGGGATTATAGGAGCGGCAACGCAAATTCCCTTTATCGTATGGGCATTGTTTATGCAAAATTCCATGTGGGGGATGGCCAATATTGTTTCGGCGGCAATTTGCATTTTCTCGACTTACTGCCTGTGGAAGCCTGCACGAAAATATTCCGCAAAAGTAAAGGACCTAAAGTTTCAACAAGAAATATTTGAATAAGCGTATAGCTAGCGTACTTCAAAACCATGAGCGAGAACGCAGCAATTTGACACAATGCAAAGAAACGACGACATGGCATGCCTAAAGGCATGCAAGGAGGAGTTGATGCAGCAGTGTGGAAAAATTGCAAAGTTATCGTTCATGGTTTTGGAGTGCGCTTGCTATATTATTCATAGTCCCCTAGGCCGGTAGGATAATCCCCATTAAAATATGCCATGCACAGCCCCTTGTACTTACTGTCAAGGGGCATATTTACGGCATTTACAAGGCCGTCTATGCTAATAAATGCAAGGGAATCTGCGCCGATAAGCTCGCAAACTTCTTCCACAGTGCGGCCGTGGCCCATTAAATCTTCTTTTGCGTTAACGTTAACCCCATAGTAGCCCGGATACTTGAAAATAGGGGAGGGGATGCGGACATGCACTGCCGTTGCGCCCGCTTCTTTTAGCAGAGCTACGGCACGTTTAAGGGTGGTGCCACGCACAAGAGAGTCATCGATAACCACAACGCGCTTGCCGTTTACCACGCCGCGTACGGCTGAAAGCTTCATTTTTACGCCAAGTTCCCGCAGTTCCTGGGAAGGCTGGATGAACGTGCGCGCTACATATCTGTTTTTGATAAGGCCCAATTCGTAGGGGATTTGCATAGCTTCGGCATAACCGATGGCCGCAGAAACGCCAGAATCCGGGCAAGCAGTAACAACGTCGGCTTCCACAGGGGCTTCCGTCGCCAGGATTTTGCCCATCATTTTGCGAGCACTGTGTACGTTTACGCCGCAAAGGTCGGAATCCGGGCGGGCAAAATATATGAACTCCATGGCGCAAAGGGCATGACCGGTTTTGTCTGCGAAGGACTCGATGGTCATGCCGTGGTCGTTAATGATTACCACTTCGCCGGGGTTTACGTCCTGCAGGAAATTTGCGCCCACAGTATCAAAAGCGCAGGTTTCGCTTGCTACTACATAGGCTTTGCCAAGCCGCCCTATGGATAGGGGGCGGATGCCGTTTGGGTCAAGGGCGGCAATCATTTCCGTTGGGGTTAGGATTAGGTATGCGAACGCGCCTTCCAGGCGGCGTAGGGCGGCTTTTACATCCTCCACGAATGAGCCGTTTTTCCCCCGTTTAATAAGATGGGCCAAAACTTCCGAATTGGAATTGGACTGAAAAATACTGCCCATGTCCTCCAGTTCGCGGCGGAGTTTGTGGTTGTTGACCAAATTGCCGTTTTGGCAAAGGGAAAGGGCAGAGTTTTCGAATTGGTATAGGAAGGGTTGCACGTCTGACACCTGGTTACGGCTTGCGGTAATGTGACGCACATGACCGATTGCGGCCGTGCCTTTCATGCCGTCCAAAATTTCCTTGGTAAAAACGTCGGAGACTAGACCAAGGCCACGGTGCTGGATTAATTCTATGCCGTCTTTAACTACGATGCCTGCCCCCTGTTGGCCACGGTGTTGCAAGCTGTGCAAGCCGTAGTAGGCAAGCGATGCGGCAGATTCTTCTGCCCCCCATATGCCGAAAATGCCGCATTCTTCGGTTAGTCCTTTTATTTCAGTAAGCATGGAATCGCTTCTTCCCAGGTTTTTTGTAGTTCAGCAGAATGTGCGTCGATATATTTTTTGCCGTTGCAGCTAATTACCAAATGTCCGCAGTTGGTTACCTCGCCAATTTGTGTTGCGCCTGTCAGTTGTTCAAATCCAATTTGGTATTCCGGAGATATACTAACAATGAAGCGGGACTGGCTCTCTGAAAATAAAAGAGCAGCATCGTCTAGCGGAATGTCAACTTTTGCACCAAAACATCCGCCTGTAAATAGCGACTCCGCAATGGCGACGGCTATGCCGCCTTCAGATACATCATGGGCAGATTTTATCGCCCCAGCTTTTATGGCTTTTAAAACCGCTTGCTGATTCGCTTTTTCTGTCTCGAGACAAATGCTTGGCGGGCGGCCTTGGATTTTACCTTTTTGTGAAATTTGAAGTTCGCTTCCACCAAACTCCGGTTTGGTTTCGCCAATTATATATATTAGATCTCCAGCGTCTTGGAAAAATTGGGTGGTGGCGTGTGATATGTCGTCGATTAGGCCTACCATGCCAATCGTTGGGGTTGGGTAAATTGCAGATCCGCTGCGTTCGTTGTAAAGGGACACGTTGCCGCCGATAACGGGGGTATCTAGGGCTAGGCAGGCTTCTGCAATGCCGTCGATGGCTTGCTCCATTTGCCAGAAAATTTCTGGGTTGTCGGGGTTGCCGAAGTTCATGTTGTCGGTAACGGCCAGGGGTGTTGCGCCAGAGGCTACGATATTGCGCGCCGCTTCTGCAACGGCTATTGCCGCTCCAACTTTAGGGTCTAGGTAAACGTAGCGGCCGTTGCAGTCTACGGTCATGGATAGGGCTTTATTTGTGCCGGGGACGGGTATTACTCCCGCATCGGAGCCTATTGTACCGTCGTGTTGAAATTGTTCATACAAGCATTTTTTGCTTGCGATTGCTGGCTGCGCAAGCAAAGCCAGCAACGTTTGGTTGTAATCTGTTATCGGGTCGATTGTGGCCTCCGGCATGTTTTTGTAATACTCCGCTACTTGGCTTGGCATGTGATATTCAGGTGCTTGTTCCGCCAACGCGTCTGCGGGCACTTCTGCTACAACTTCGCTACCCACAAACAAGCGCATTAAGCCGTCGCTTGTAACCTTACCCACATCCACGGCGGTTAGGTTGTACTTCGCAAAAATTGTGCGGATTTCTTCTTCCCGTCCTTTTTCGATGACAAGCAACATACGTTCTTGGGACTCTGAAAGCATAATTTCATACGGAATCATGCCGGTTTCGCATTGCGGGATTTTGTCCAAGTAAAGTTCCATGCCCATACCCGCCTTGCTTGCCATTTCGCAAGAAGACGAAATTAAACCCGCTGCGCCCATGTCTTGAATTCCTACAAGGGCAGGGTGTTTTATAACTTCCAAACAGGCTTCCATAAGGGCTTTTTCTAAAATTGGGTCGCCTTTTACGAAAACGCCTTCGCTGTCGTCTGTCAGCTCCTTGCTGGAGAAGGACGCGCCGTCCACGCCATCGCGGCCGGTGGGTGCGCCAACGTACATAACTGTATTACCATCGCCATGGGCCTGTCCCTTGCGGATATCCTCGTGGTTGATTAGCCCAACGCACATAGCATTTACCAGCGGATTGCCCGCATAGCATGGGTCAAAGTAGATTTCGCCGCCAACGGCGGGAACGCCTAGGTTGTTGCCATAAAACGCCATGCCCTTTACTGCTTCCGTTAACAGAAATTTATTGCGCGGCGTGTCCAGATGCCCAAAGCGCAGGGAGTTTAGCAACGCGATAGGCCGCGCGCCCATGGAAAAAACGTCCCGCACAATGCCGCCAAGGCCTGTTGCCGCGCCGTGAAACGGCTCAATTGCCGACGGCGAATTGTGGCTTTCTATTTTAAATACAACGGCTTGGTTGTTGCCAATGTCTACAATGCCTGCGCCTTCGCCCGGGCCTTGCAGGACTTTTTCGCCTTTTGTTGGCAGGCGGCGCAGCAGCACTTTTGAACTTTTGTACGAGCAGTGCTCCGACCACATGGCGGAGAAAAGCCCGGTTTCTGTGTAGTTTGGCTGGCGGCCAAGGGTGGTTTTTGCAAGCTGGTATTCGCTGTCTGACATACCCATGGTGCTGTACAGTTTGTTTGATTCGATTTGTTGAGCTGTTGGTTCGGTTTTCATAAGTTCCTCCTGGGATTTTATACTTATTTCGCTTTTTTTACTGGGTTAAACTCTGAATACAACGCCATTAAATCTGGCAGTTTTTCTACGGTCGGGTCAGAGAAGTAGACGGTGCTGTGGCAGCATTTATTGTATAGCCGATCGTCGATGGTATATATTTTCATGGTTTTGCATGTAGAAACACAGTTTTTGCAGTCTCCCCAATCGAACGCGAAACCATCCTTAACATAGGAAGGAGCATTTTCGATATATTTCCTATGCTTGTCAATGTTTTTTAGGAAAAAACGTAGCTGAATTTTGCCATCATCTTTGATGTAGATACGTGCAGGGCAGGGTCTGCTTTTGACACCTGTTTTTCCATAGATAATCATGTACTTACCCCAGCCGTAGCCATCTCCAATGCCGCCGCCGTAGTCATAGCCCAAGCTTTCGAGCCATTTGTCAAAGGCCACAATAAATGCTTTGTCGGGATTGGAAATAATGTTGAACCGCTCCTCTGATAGTTTTTGTGCTATGGGCTTTACCTTTGACGTCTCGACATATGATTCAACTGATTCGCCAACCGTTTTTCCGACTTGGGCGGCCAACCAAATGTTATGTTCGCCATATGGTAAGTTTGTGCTTGTTGCTTCTTTGAAAAAGTCGAGAAAACGTCCCATGGATATTGATTTACCGATTGTAATTACGGTGTCGTTTGTGATTGGTTTGCCTTTCATTTTTGCACCTCCTCGTTATGATTCTTCGTAAGCATAGTTGTCGGGTAGCCTAATATACGCCCTTATATATGAATCTTTTTTGCGTTCGATTATGCCGGATACGTTGTTGATATTTCCTTCGGCTGAAAGAAATGAGTCGGGTTTGTTTTCGATTATAATGCCTATGTGGTCGTGTTCTGCATCGATAAACACTCTGTCGAATAGTACGATATCACCTGGGGCTTGGGTAAAATTATTGTTTGTAGTCGGGATGTATATGATTTCTCTGTCGGCTATTGCCAACTGTTCCCATGCGTTGCAGCCTGCTAAAGAGTTTGAGCATTCGCTTGGTCTTGTGGGGATTTTAAACCCGGCTTTAATGCAGCAGTGGTAGACAAAACCCGCGCACCACATCCCGTCGGCCTCATCGATATGCCAATTGGAGAAGGGGGCTATTATTTCGTGTAGGTTATGGCCCGCTTTCATTACCCTGCCGTGGAAGAAGCGTAAGGCTTCGGTTTTTGCGACTTGAGCTAGTTTTTCCATATACCAGAATCCATTATTGCTTTTAGGCTTTGGGAGATATCCCCCAGTAAATTCAAATGGCCCATTTTTCGCTTGTCTACTGCTTGGGCTTTGCCATATAGATGGATTTTACCGTTTTTCATAAGCGGCAGATACGGGGTCAGATTTGCCAAGTCTTCCTTGTCCATATGGTCGCCAAGGATGTTTACCATCACGACGGGTGTGTGCTGGGTCACGTCCCCCAGGGGCAAGCCGCAGATGGCGCGCACATGCTGCTCGAACTGACTTGTAACGCAGGCGTCAATGGTATAATGGCCAGAGTTATGGGGGCGTGGCGCAAGTTCGTTTATATAAATTTCGTCATACAAATGGGGCTCTGTCCCAAGCTCCGCCGTTACAGCGGAACAAGTCCTGCTTCCTTCGGGAAGCGACGCAGCCGCTTTTTCCACCACAAACATTTCCACACCCATGACGCCAATGACATTCATTTTTTCGGCGATTTTTTTGGCGCAGGCGATCGCCTTTGCTTCCACTTCCTTGGAAACACGGGCAGGCACAATGCTTAGGTGAATTATATTGTTAACATGCTCGTTCTCCGACACGGGGAAGGCCGCCGTTTCCCCTGTGGTGCTACGTGCCACAATAACGGAAACTTCTTTGGAGAAGTGCATCCATTCTTCCAGAATGCATTCTTGCTTTGCGGCAAGTTCCAATGCGGCCGGCAGGTCCGCTTCCGATTTTAGAACAACCTGGCCTTTGCCATCGTAGCCACCCATGGTGGTTTTTAGCACAGACGGGTAGAACACCTCTTGGGCAAGCTGTTCTGCGTTTTCGATTAGTGTGAATTTTGGCACTGGGATACCCATGTTTTTAATCGCGGATTTTTCACGATATCGGTGCTGGGTGATTTTTAAAACATTGCTGCCTTGGGGCAGGTAAGCGTTTTTTTCAAGATAAGTAAGGGCGTCGTAGTCGATATTTTCGAATTCGTAGGTTATTACATCGCTTATGGATGCCAGTTTTTTTATTGCCTCCATGTCATTGTAGGCGGCGGTTATTTCTATGTCGGATACTTGGGCGGCGGGGCAGTTTGGGGTTGGGTCAAGCACGGCAACAATATAGCCCATTTCCTTGGCGGATAGGGCCATCATGCGGCCTAGCTGGCCGCCGCCTATGATGCCGATAGTTTTGTATGGTAGGATTGTCATAGAGAGTTGTCCTTTCTTTGCTCGTTGTAGACGGGGTTCTTTCATTTTTTGTCACAGGAGTTAAAATACCCGGTTTTACCTCCGGGGGGAAGATAGCCCTCATCATTTTCATAACTTAGCTCGCCCATAAACCTCCATAAGGCATCGGTGTATTCGCCAGTTTGCTCGATGGCATCTGCAACTTTTTGGTCATGAGTTCCATCCTCCCAGTCATCGAATACGCCCACCCCCATGTATCCTTCGGCAATGTCAAAATGGTCCATGCCATCAGGAATAGGGCTGTCAGGCTTCATAAATCTGCCAGAAGTAAACCCAAGTAAACGTGTTTTTTCGCAATATTTGTCCCAAGTCAGCAGAAGCGCGCGGTTTGGTATGTTTGATGCATATTGTTTCATCCCATCAAGCTTATCAAATACCCAGCCGCAATTTTCTTGTAAAACATCATGAAACCATATATCGCCGCAACCGTGCCCTGCACGAAAATACACAGACTTTCCAATAAATCTGTATGCTTCGTGTTTTTTAACTTCAAACGCAATTAAATTTGACATCTTGTTTCCTCCATATCCATAAAATTGTTCGTTTCTTAATATGTCATAAAATCTATAAATACCAGCAGGTAATGAGGGTACGAATTTCCGTTGTACGTTCGTTGTGTTAACGTTGCGCCTAGCCCTTCTTCGCCTGTATAGGTGGATATGATGTTTTCCATTATTTGCTGCAAAATTTCGCTGTCTATGCCGTCATAAAGTACTTCTCCGTTCATCCATTTGAAGCCATACTCCACGGCGGCGTAGGTTAGCAATGTGCTTGCAGAAATAGGCCAGGAGGATACCCTGCCAAGCATGTCTTTTCCCGCCAAAGTTTTGCGAATTTCTTGTATAACAAGTTCAAGATTATTTATGGGACGCTCATCAAAGTTTAACCCGCCATGTACGCCGTAAAGTAACATGCCATTCATTATATTGGAAGGTGACGACTGCGCGTACGAAGGCAAATATATTGCGCCACTGTGTGCAAGCATCGCAAACATTCTGTGCCCACCAAGGCCAATAAACGTTGTATTATTGCCATACTCAGCAATTAGGGGAAAGACATAATCCCAAAGATAACTATTGTAACTTGAACCACAGCCAATAGCCCAAGGGCTACGCGACAATTCTATGAACTGTAAGCCTATTTCCCCTGAGGCCGCCCGCATAAGGTTTTTTTCATAGGAAGTGTCCACAACCCATTGGCTGTCATCATCAGGCTCAATATAAAGGAACACCAAAGTTTCAGCACCTAATTTTTGCGCTTGGGCGGGTAAACGCCTGTACATTTCCATCATGTCTATGTTTAGAATTAAATCCGCCATGTGTGCGGCTTCGGAGAATGTTTGGGAAATGTACGGAGGATCGTGGTAACCGTAGCTGTCGTAGCCGATGTAAATAATAAAAATATCGTCACGCTGTTCGCGTATTTTTGAAATAAAATAATTTGTCCCACGTTCGGCAGGGCTTACCACAACTACGCCAATGTTCATATCTTGAATAATATCTTCGGCAGTTTGAGCCATTGCGGCCCTGCTACCAACCCATCTGGTATCATGGAATATCATATCCGAACCATGCTTGTCTTGTAACCAGCCTGCAATGTAGGAAGAACATCCATGACCACCCCAGCCCATTGGTAGCGTAAGTACTGCGACTCTGCTTGGGGTGGGTGAAGTTTCAAGCGTATATTCGGTTTCGTACTCGGTGGGCTCTTCTTTATATTGAATGGGCTCCGGGTCGTATTGGGTAGGCTGCGTCTCATAGGTTGGGAGTTCTGCTTCGGGTTGCAGAGATTGCACGTGATTATACCCGCAGGCAACAAAAACCAAAAGTAGGCATATTGCTGCTATGGAAAAGCATATCTTGCACATTTTTTACCTCCTGCACTTAATATTTACTGCATCATGCGTTCCGCAAATAATGTTCCGTCCATATCAACTTCGTCGTAGTCGCCATCTTGTACGTAAGCACAATTCAATTTGCATGACTCTACGAAAAGTAGTGCCAGCAAATCCTTCTCGGGAATATTTAGCTTTGTTGATATGGTTTTTACAACATATTCGTACTCACCTTCTATATCTCGGTCTACTTCTTCTAAAATAAACATCAGTACATCAAATACCGGATCGCCTACAACGCCCAGGGGGTCGATGGCGCAGTAACCGTCTTTGCCAAGCAGGATGTTTTCGTGATGCAAGTCGGCATGTAAAAGCCGCCTATCGGTATATTTTTCCCATAACTGGCGAAATATTTCTTCGGCTTTTTTCATTTTTTGGTATAGCACAGCGTAGTTGGGCTGGGTTTTTATAAACTTTGTCAACTCGATTATCCAGTCCATATATGTCTCAAATTCAATTGTTTTTGCAGGTCGGTTGTACAGTTTTTGAACCAAGGCGCAAAACTCGTTTATTCTTGTATCCTGGTCGGGTTCGTCGGATAGTTGATGTCCAGGCAAAACGCGCTCTATTAGTAAAACACCATTGTCTATATCGGATTCGTATACTCTGCATAATCCACTGCCATCGAAGTCTTTTAGCATATAGTGTTCGGTGTCTACCAGGTCTAGGTACCGGCCAAATTTAAGCACACAAGCACCATGCTTTTCGGAAACGCATGTAAAAAGGCAGCTAAAGGAATAGTAATCTATATGTTCAAGGTTGGATAGCTGCCATTGGTTGGTGTATTTTGGTAGGTTAATGAGGAGTTTGCTGTGGAATTCTGCCCCGAAATGTTTGGTGATTTTGTCGTTGTTCATGTTAATCATGTGGGGTGCTCCTCCGTTTTCAAATATTCGTTTTTATTTATTGCGAATTCTAATCTATCACGCATTTGCCCGTCATGCCACATTGCGGCTAGTTTTTCGGCCTCTTTTCTAAAGCCTAGTTTTGCCATAACTTTTTGGGTTGGGATATTTTCTGTAAAACATGCGGTTTCAACTCTTATGCAATTTCCTTGGGAAAAAGCATACTGCAATAGCCTTGTGGATGCCTCTGTTGCATAGCCTTTGTTTTTGTGTCCGGATGCAACAAACCAGCCCATCTCGACGACTTTTCCCACCGGTGTTTTGGCGGTTATTGTGTAGCCGATGCCGCCAATCATTTTGTTGTTTTCCTTTAACGCAATGCAAAGGCGATAGCCTGCTCCGCTTGCGTTAAACTCTAGGGCGTTTTCCAGACTTTGCAGAGATCCTTCAGTTGAATTAGTAACGAAACCGAAGGGGATGAAAAAATACATGTTTTCTTTGTCAGACATTATTTTGTGGTATTCTGGCAAATCTGAATGTTTGTAGTTTCGTATTATGAGTCTGTTGGCTTCTAGTTCAACCATTTTATCATCCGCTTTCAAACTTGTTTTACCATACATGTTTAGGTGTTCCTAGTGTTCATCTGCCATCGAAGATTTTTTTCGTTTTAACCTACGTGAATATTTTCTCATGAACAACCATTTTTTATCAAAACAAGAGTTTGTTTCTTCATAAAACCCAATATCCGGCGTTTCAGGTCGGCTTGCGCAAAATTCACAATTTGTATCGTTGCACTTGGATTCAATCCAACAATTACATTGTGGGCAGCAAATGGCATCATATTTGTCAAAGTATAGAAGTTGTCCATTACATTCAGCGCATGTTTTGGTTAATAGGCTCCCATGCAAAAGCCATCTTCCAAATTTTTTGTGCAACCATATTTTTCTTCGCGATTTCTTTTTCATTGCACCTACAGCATTAACTCTAGGTCGCAGTCAATCCCCTGTACTGTTTTCGCTATTTTCTCCCGCCGCGCTTGCAACCTCTCATATACATTTTCATCAAACGTCCCAACAATTTGCGCAGCTAAAAGCCCGGCATTGGTAGCCCCTGCCACCCCAATAGAAACCGTGGCAACAGGCACCCCGCCGGGCATTTGTACAATTGATAAAAGCGAGTCCATACCGTTTAAAGCCTTAGCTTGCACGGGTACGCCAATTACAGGCAAATTTGTTTTAGAGGCCGTCATGCCAGGTAAATGCGCTGCGCCGCCCGCACCTGCGATAATTGCTTTTAGCCCGCGTTCACGTGCGGTTTCGGCATATGTGAACATATAATCTGGCGTACGGTGGGCTGAAACCACCTTTTTCTCGTACGGGATTTGCAGTTCATCCAAAATAAAACAGGCGTGTTTCATGGTATCCCAGTCAGATGTGCTACCCATGATTACGCCTACAAGTGGTTTGTTCATTATTAATCGCCTCCAAAGTACTATATATTCCTATTTTACACCCTAGCTAAATTTTTGACAACGTCTTAGGAAATGTCCGTTGCGTTAAAATTTGCAAAAGTGTACAATTACCCTCAAAGGAGTGTTGCAAATGTACCGAGTCGTTTTATTAGATGAGGAATTATGGAACCAGCAATTGCTTGAACAGCTCCGGGAACTAAGGCAAAACAGTGCAGATATTGAATGTATTATCCTAACTACCAACCAAAATTTTTTTTATGCCCAGCAGGCAGTGCCCGCAGGGTCTGCGGAGTATTGTCTAAATCCAATTAAATTTACGGAACTACCCGCTATTATTGAGAGTTTAACAGAAAAAAGCAGCATGAAAAACCACAAGCTTGATGTCTTCATAAATTCTCCTGCCGCATTTTCTGATTTTTTAAAGGAGCACAACGCAGATAACTTTCGTGTTTGTATAATTTCTGAGCAAGATAAAAATGTTATAGCTAAAACAACCAAAAATTATTATGACTACTTCCCTATAGAAAACAACCGTTTGCTTTTCTTTTTAACGGGGGACGTTATTAATCTTTACGGCCAACTTTCTGCCCCTATGGGAATAAGTGCCGTGCACCCACGCAGCGAACTAGGTGCCCTATCTGCCGCATGTACAGAAGCTCGTATTGCCGAAGCTTCGGCGTTTTTGTATCCGGATCGCAAATCCTTTATTTATTATCCGCGAAACATTTATGAAACTAACAAGATTGTAGAAGTAATAATATCAATAACTTCAAGAGATGAACTTTTGGAGTATATGAACATTTTGCCAGAGCGTTTTGAGCAAAAAAGTCTAACAATTAAGGACTTGGAGTATATGTGGAATAGACTTATTTCCCATATTTTAGCCACAGACGAAACTGCCGAGCTGGATTTTACAAACTTTGAAGAAATAATTAAGCAGTTTGGCGATTTTGATACATTTCGCATTTATATACTATCTCATCTGGGGCAAAAAATAGAGCAAAAAACACAAAGTGGCGACCTGGAACATGCCCAGCTCGCCAAAATTGTGCAATATATAAACGATCATTTATCCGAAAACATTTTGCTTAAAGATTTAGCTAAAACATTTTATTTGAACGCCAACTATTGTTCTTATCTATTTAACAAGCATATGGGCATATCCTATTCAGAATATATCAATAATGAGAAAATAGACCGCGCAAAAACATTGCTCCGAGAAACAACATTGTCTGTTGCAGAGGTAGCATCTAGAGTTGGTTTTAACGATTATTTCTATTTCAACAAAGTTTTCAAAAAAATAGTCGGTATTACTCCCAAAAAATACCGCGGAGAGATTAATTAGAAATTTCTACCCATACATGGGCATCCGTTAGCTCAACCTCTGGGTGTTTTATGCCGTCGGTTTCAAAAAGGATAATTTCATTTTCGCCCTGTTTTAGCAAAGGCGCAGGAATAAACATTGTGTGTGCGGGGCCAATTTCCCAGTAACGACCAAGGTTAAAGCCATTGATAAACGCCATGCCTTTGCCAAAATTTTTGATGTTTAGAAAAGTGTCAGCAAGTTCATTTGCTTGAAAGGTGCCGCGATAAAATGCAGGTGCGCTGTCGATTTTTCCAGATTTTAAAACAGGTGCGGGCGGCTTGTCAAAGGGCAGACTATACATACTCCAACCATACAGGTTTTGACCGCGCAACTGCACATTGCCGGTTATCCCGCATTTATACGCCATGTCGTTGCCAAAATTTACACGCCCCATATTTTCTACAAGAATGTCTAATTGGAAGCTGTCGCCTTCCGGCATTGGCAGTTCAACTGCCTGATCGGGATCATTGCGGTATAGGGTTCCAATTTTTTTTCCGTTTACGAAGATAACTGCCCTGTCACGCAGGCCGGAAATGGTTAGCGGCAGGGTGTATTCTTTTTCAATCAGATATTGACGGTCTACTCTTGGCATTTGAACTGTGTTACGGTAAAGAACGTATCCGTACTCTTGCTTTAACTCCTCCATGGTTAATGGGGCAGCGGATTCTATGCAGTCGCCAAGGTTGTCCCATAGAGGGAAGGTTTCTGTCATTTTTATATTGCCATAGGCAATTTTTTTTGTGTTCACAACTTCCAATTTTGGGGCAGGACCAAAGTGTTTTTCCAAAACATCTTTACAGGCGTAGTAAGCTGGAGTCATGTCGCCCGCTTCCGACAAAAGGGCGCAGTAGTCGTAACTTGTGACAGTTGGTTCGTATGCATCGGGTTTGCGAGCGTTTCCGCCATTCCAAAAGGCAAAGTTGGTGCCGCCGTGGAACATATATACGTTGACAGACGCCCCCATTTTTATCATACGCTCGAAAACATCCGCAACATCTGCGGCGTCGCGGGTGTGGTGCCGAACACCCCATTGGTCGAACCAGCCGCACCAAAATTCGCAACACATATCCGGCCCTTCTGGTTGAAATTTGCGCATAACGGGGAACGCTTCTTCAGGTCTGTTGCCGAAGTTGGATGTTGCCCATAAATCTGGCAGGGTGCCGCCATGAATGTGCTGAATTTCCACCCCGTCGGATGTAAACAGTAGGCAATCTACGCCAAGTTCGCGCATTAGGTCGCGTAGGTAGGCTAGGTATTTTTTATCGCTGCCAAAATATCCGTATTCATTTTCTACTTGCATGGCAAAAATTGGTCCGCCTTTTGACTGCAAATATGGTGTTAGTTTTGGAATAAGAACACTAAACCAGTTGCGTACTTTTTCTAAATACAGCGGCTGAGCGCAGCGAATACGCATGTCTGGGTATTGATTAAGCCAAGCGGGCAAGCCGCCAAATTCCCATTCGGCACATATATATGGGCCTGGTCGGGCAATTATTTTTAGCCCAAGCTTTGTGGCTATTTCTATAAAACGGGGGATGTCAGCAAATCCGTCAAAGTTAAATTGCCCCTCTTTTGGTTCGTGAAAATTCCAAGGGATGTAAAACTCTACGGTGTTAAAACCGGCAGCAACAAGTTTTGCTAATCTGTCATACCAATAATCCGGGTGAACGCGGAAATAGTGGATTGCGCCTGCTAGAATTGGTACATCGCTGCCGAAAATGTTTTTGAAATTTGGGGTTTCTGGCATTTGTAGTTCCTCCTTTTTGGTTTTGGGGTGATTCGGGTGCCTCCGAATAGGGCTTTTGGAGGTTGCCTTATATATTACAAATAAGGTGATATATTTGCAAGGTAATTATTTGTAACATTGCATATGTAAAGTAATAATGTGGTAAATATTGTGTCGCAAAAGTACTGTGAAATGTCATGTGATTCGTGTTTTAGCACAAAGATATGAGATTTGTACAAAAAAATTCTACGTTTTTACATAGACATTACTTTGTAACTCAATGAAACTATATATTGTAAAGTAAAATAATGCGGATAAAGGTATCCGCCAAAACAAGGAGCTGATTTAATGAAAGCTTTCAAGCGAAAGCTGGCCGTATTGTTGGCATTTGTGATGGTATTTACAAGTATACCGTTGCAGGTTATGGGATATGGTCAAGAGTATGCCTATCCTCCATCTCAACAACAGATTTCTCAATTATCGGGTGGTAGCGAACTTGTACTTAGGGGAGATTTGACCGGTGGCGGTTCTTATGTGTTTCAAGCGGGGTTGCCCGGTGGAACATGGGCTTGGGGCCACACATTTACAATTGAAGCAGTAGTAAAAGGCCAAGGTCAAATTGCACTTGAAGCTGTTGACCAGTATGGAGGGCAGCCGCATCCAAACCCTGCCGAGCCAATTACTATTGATGCAGATGATTGGCAAACGGTTTCAACTGATTTTTGGAATCCGGGAAATGGCGGTAACAATATTACCGGCATTAGCATACTGGACGTAGGCGCAGGTGTGGTGTACATACAGTCTGTGCGTGTGTTTAGAACCGGATACTGGAACGACATGAACATGATATATCGTCCCGACTTTACCGTTGGCGCGTTGACATTTCCAAGCCAAGGCCGTTGGGGTGGCTGGGGTAGGTATCACCAAGGCTGGTTTACCAGCAACGCTACCGTATGGAGCATTGTTGACCTAAACGACAACGACAATGATAACGATAACGACGATCCAATTGATGGCGAGCTTGTACTTAGGGGCGATTTAACCGGCGGTGGTTCTTATGTATTCCAAGCCGGGCTACCTGGTGGAACATGGGCGCATGGTCAATGGTTTACAATTGAAGCTGTGGTAAAAGGCCAAGGTCAAATTGCGTTCCAAGGAGTTGATCATTGGGGTGGCCAACCTCAACCACAATATCCGGATCCGATAGTTATTGACACGAATGACTGGCAAACGGTTTCTGCTAATTTCTGGTGTCCGGGTAACCAAAATCAGCCTCCGGGTATAAGTATTTTGGATGCTGGCGCAGGCGTGGTTTATATCCAATCTGTGCGTGTATTCCGTTACGACTACTGGAATGATATGAACTTAATATATCGTTCAGAATTTGAAGAACTGACATTTCCAAGTGACGGACGCTGGGGCGAAGGTAGACAGTACCTAGGTTGGCTGACTAACAATGCTACAGTTTGGAGTATTGCGACAATTGGCGACACCGGTAACGACAACGATAACGACAACGACGACACACCTGTACCAACCAACCTAGCCCGTGCCAACCTTGACGGCGGCTGGTCACAGATGTCCAAAAACCACGACAACCTTGGTACTAACAATTCCGATGCAGGTTTTGTTATGTTGCAATACGGCCAACGCTATGAGCTGGAGATACAGTACCGCTCTACAGGCATTTTTGCTTTATATATGTCAAGCAGCCGTTATTGGAACGATGGCATAGGTGCCCATTTAGACTTTACAAATTACCCACATCTTGTGGAAGATGCTTTCGACCCAGGTTTCGGTTGGATGGGCTACGTAATTAGTCCTCCAATTTCAAATGGGGAATGGTACACCAGACAATACGGTTTTACAGCTGACTTTACAGATCTGTATGGACGCACCGCACTTTATTTCCATATTTACGACTTGCTTGGCGGTAGCGGCATAGCATACATTAACTATGTAGGCTTGCGTGTGTTGGACGACAATGGTAACCCAACGGGACCAAACTTGATTATAAACGGCGACTTCTCTCGCGGTACAGACCACTGGGTTAGCGACAATGGAAGCCATAACTTGGGTACTTGGAACATTTTAGCCAACCAGCCTGCTCCACGGGTACCAGTATGGGCAACCATATTCGATGATAACGGCAATGACAACGATAATGATAACGATAATGACCCCGGCATAGACGGTTGGCACTATCTAAACGCAACATTCCCAGACCGCGGCCCGGTTCCTGCTTTACCACCGGCAACCAACCGCGATCCTAATCATCCATCTTACGGTCGCACCAATTACCAAAACATTGGCATTTATCTGTGGGATCGTAACCCGACCGCTGTTTTGGCGTTTGAAGAATGGATTGGCCGCGATGTTCTTATTGCGGAAGATTTTCAGCCTTTCTATGGTTCATTTGCTCATATGGTAAGCAACCAGCGTGCGCAATTTTGGCGTAACTGGGTTGCAGATAACCCTGCAAGGCGTCTTGCAATTGCGCTGCCTGTTTTCCCGGCAGACAGAAGCAACTGGCCTGGTAGCTGGGACGGTGAACGCGGCGCAAGCCAACGTGCACTTGACCAGTTCCGCGCAGCAGCGGCAGGCGATTTCAACGATTACTATCGTCAATTTGCAGAAATGCTTATCCACTATGGTTTGGGCAACAGCATAATCCGCTTTGGTCACGAGTTTGACGGCAACTGGTATGCATGGTCTATTTCTGTAGGCCCAGGCAGTAACGGCAGATACACTCCAGGCGAAAGAGCATATCTATACGCAGAAGCGTTCCGCCAAATGGCACGCACAATGCGTGAAGTTGACGGCGCGAATTTCTACTTCTGCTGGAACCCTAACGCGGGTTTTGTTGGCCCTGATGTGCTTCGTGCCGCTTGGCCGGGCGCAGAATATGTAGACTATATTTCTTTCGACCAATACGACCACTATCGCCCGCAATATTACAACAATCCAACCTATATCCACGGCACCCACGCAGAAAGACGCCCGGCACAAGAAGCGGCATGGGCTAACCTTTACTATGGCGCAGGCCGCGCAGGCTTGCAGTGGTTTGCAGAATTTTCTCGCGAAGTGGATGTACCACTGACCATTGGTGAATGGGGACTTTGGTATATACCGGGTTCACCTGGTACAAGCGGCGGCGATAATCCGTATTTTGTCCGTCGTATGTTTAACTATATCAACGACAACAATGTTGCATGGCATGTATACTTTATGTTTGGTGATGTATGTCACAGCCTTTGGAATTTGCATACCTATCCTGCCGCGTCAAGAGAATTCTTGTACTTGTGGCATCCGGATGGTGCACCTGGCAATTATCCATGGGAAATGAACGACAGAGCAAACCAATGGAATTTTGCCCGTCCTGTTGGCCCGGCTGTATGGCCTGGCGATATAGCACCGCCGGCGGCAAACACTGGTCGCTATGTAATTCACGCACAAGATGCAATGTTCTTTGGCCAAGACTGGCCTATATTTGGTCGTGCTTTGGCAGATCCATGGTCGCTAAGCGGCTCGCTTGGTGTAACGTGGCGTGACGCAACCAATGCAATAAGATTTACCGTTCCCCATGATGCAGACGGTTTTGCCCTTGTGTACCAGTCATGGACACAAAACTTAAACTATCACCTGCACGGGCGTCCAAACGACAGGCGTGTAAGCTTGTATATCAATAATACATTGGTGGATAACGACGTTGTTCTTGAAGCTGGCGGTCGCGCATGGAGAGATTCATACGGTTATATAGTATTTGATTACGCTGTAGAAGAAGGCGACACAATAATGTTCCGTGTTTCTTCTGCTAATGCGGCGGCTATGAACCATATTTGGGGTTATGTAAAATATGACTATTTGCTATTGTTTGTAGACGATGCATACAGTAACGTACCTGACGAATTCCCGATTGAATGGCCAACTTTTGACTATATTCCAAACGTGGATAACTGGGACGAACAAGATCCGTTTATACCGGGTGATGTACACAGACCAGACCCAACAGGAGACTATACACCTCCTGCGCGTGCTACAGGCGCGAATTCCGACTGGCGTGTGCTTCAAATAGTTGGACCTTATGAATACAATGTGCGTATACCTGACGTTCACAACTATCCGGCAGGTAACTTTATCGTAAGCTTCTGGGTTCGCAGCCCTATAATTGACGGCGGAACCACAACATTCCGTAACACATTCCAAACATCTTGGCCATGGCAGCATCTGCAAGGTGCAGTTTATACCATTCCAAATGATGGCGAATGGCATCACTTCTCACGCACTGTAAGCTTCCAGCAAACTCCGGGGCCAAACGCGGTACCTCGTACCTACAGCGTGGCTTTTGGTATGGTAGACAACGCAGCTGGGTACAACAGCCCACGCACCGAAGGTATAATCAACGTCGACAGAATTACTTTGGTATCTGCATCAGATCCTAGTATAGTACTGTTCTACTCAAACATTGACAGAGTTGGCGCGCCTCCATCGGCAACAGTGCCCCAAGGCGTATTAATGCCAAGCGGCTGGTACGGTGGTGAAATTATAAACTGGCGCGACGCCAACAATATCTATGTTTATAACCAAGACTGGGCAATGCGTGCCTTGCCAGGCGCAGCAGATTCCAGCCTAACAGACGCTATCGCACTGGAAGAAGATTACGAATACACTTTTGCAATATTTGCCAGCGGCAACCCTGGTGACACATTTGACGTAATGATATCAGGCGATACACAAAATATTTCCAAAAGAGTTATCGTAACCGCTGATTGGTACGAACATGAATTTACATTTACACCAACTACAAGCGGTAACTTTACCTTAACACTTGGCAACTTTAATCTAACTGCTCCATTGTTCCTTGACTGTTTGCTTCTTTACACACCGGGGACAAATAACCTAATCCCTAATATGGACTTTGAACTTGGCAATGTTGCTTGGGATTTAGGTAGTGGCGTACAAATTATCAACTTTAGCGAGCCAGACCTTGGCGCAGACGCTATATTTGACGATTTTAGCGAAGGGTTAAACTATTACACCAGCGCAACAGGCGGCGTAGAGGTTATAAATTCTGCCGGTATGGAAATTAACTTGCTTCCTGACCCGACATTTGCTAACACCCCTTCTAATTGCCCAAATTGGTTTGGATACTGGGGCAGCAATAGAGCCAATTGGGATGTTGTTGACATAGGTGGCGGAAACTACGCAGTAAGAGCTGTTATGGGTCAGTACCCCGAATGGGGTGAATGGATGACAGCGGTTGATGTAGTTGCTGGCAGAACCTACAGAATGGGTTTGCGTGTATCTGGAACAGGTACAATGGGTAGTTATATAATGCAAACTGCACCAGGAGTATGGCCAAATGAGGAACTTCCTGATTCACACATAACTGTAAATCCAACAGGTGCTACGCAAATTTTCGAGATTACTTTTGTTTCTACCCATACAGGTACTGTGGGCTTTACGATGCAAGACAATGGCGGCAGCGGCACAATTTATATCGAAGAAATTTGGCTGTATGAATTGCCTGAAGGTAATTCATTTGCTCAACGTGTTTCTGGAAATCTAGCTGGCGAAGCCTATTTGCTGTATGCCCTAGGCACAGAGTATTCTATCCGCCACGTTTCTGTTGACGCATTTGTACACGGAGATATTGACCCTGCAACCGCATTCAATTTTGAAGTAAGTGCAGACGGTACTACTTTCGTACCGGTAGAAATGACAGTTGATACCGTAATTGCACTGGCAGGCAATACAATTGTGTTCGAAAACCACAGCATTCCGGCGAACATGCGCTATCTCCGCATTTCGTTTGCAGATGTTGCGGATGTTAATCACATTCAAGTAGATGCTGTGTACGTAAACGCGCGTACCAGCCCAGTAGTTGCAACCCCTGGTATCAGAAACGAAGTGTTTGAGCATGACAGTTTTGTAGATGTTGTTCTAACCACCGTTCGCCCAGGCGCAACAATTAGCTTTAGCCTAAACGGCGGCCCGGCGCAGGTTTACAGCGCGCCTATCCGCCTAACCGGTACAGACACACTTGTAACATGGTCTACAGAGTTCCCGCTTCATACAAGCTTTGTAAGCACTTATTATTTCTTTAATACTGACTCTGTGCGTATAGATCGTCTTGGTCAAGTAATATCTGCGGCCGGTAATTTCCCAACTTGGGTAGATCCAGAAACACCTGACGAAGGTTTGCATTATTACTGGGATTCTGACGCCGAATGGCTGGCGCAATTTAGCCGCCCGGTCGAATGGGATGCCTGGGGCGGTCTTGCAGGAAGCGGCACAGACTTTGGTTTTGCGGCGACAGGCTTCTTCCGTGTAGAAAACTACACTTGGCCGGATGGTCGTGTTCAATCGTTTATGCTTAACCCACTGGGTAACATTTATTTTAACAACGCGCCAAACATTGTTAACGACTTTGAAACATTTACCATTGTAGGAGGCCGTCACGAAATTTATGCATGGCTACCTACGGGTGACCCTAACTTTACGGCGGCATGGCGTGCTGGCGGAAATACGTTCTCGTTCTATGCCGCAAACTGGATACGCCGCGGCGGGAACTTTAACCAAACAGAGTTCCGCAATGTGCACGGCCAACGCCTGGTTGATCTTGGCTTTACAGGTGAAGGCGGTTGGAGTATGGGTAATATCGCCCCATATTTGCCTCAGTTTGAATGGCTAAACATGCCTAGTATCGTAATCCCAGGTTCTCATTTATGGGATATATTCAACCCAAACTTTGAAAGCCAAATGAACTCCAACTTCGCGGTTCACGCCGGTAGGGCAAATGATGCAAGTATCGTAGGTTGGTTTATGGGTAACGAGCGTTATTGGGATCATTTGCGTGTACGCATTACCAATGCCGACGGTGCCGCAAGCGGTACAAGAGCACGTTTAGTAGAAATGTTGCAAGACATTTACCCAGCCATTGAAGACTTTAACTATGCTTGGGATCTTAGTGCTGCAAACTGGAACGCCCTATTAAGCGGTGCGATTCCATTAAACACCAACCAAGCAAGCCTTGATATGGACGCTTTCTATCATATCTTCTTTAGTGAGTTATACAGCATGACTCGTCGTGCAATGGATACACATCTTCCAAACCATATGCTACTTGGTTGCCGCTGGCACGGTCGTGTAATTGCCAACTCTAGCTTGGCGAACATTATTGTGGCCGCCGCAGGTCCATACCTTGGCGCAATGAGCTGGAACTACTATGCATGGGATGTAAACCTAGACCTTGTTGCACATTTATACGAACTTGGTGGGCAAACGCCGTTTATCATTACAGAGTTCCACTATGGCGACCTTTCCACTGGTCTAACCTTTGGTGTGCGCGTGGCAGAAAACGAATACGAAAAAGGTAGCATGTACCGCAACTACGTAGAAAGACTTGCATACTCCGGTCATGTAGTAGGCGTAAACTGGTTTACATGGATAGACCAGCCTGCAACAGGTAGATATTTTGAAGGCCTTTACGGAGAAGCAGGTGCGCTAGGCTTCTTTAACGTTATGGATAGGCCATACAGATATTTGTTGGAGCATGTAACAACAACCAACTTCCAAATTTACGATGTAATCTTGCGTAATGTTGAGCCTTTCCGTCACGAGTTCCGTGAAGGTCAAATAGACCGCGACGGCGACCAACATTTGCAAATTCCTGTAATTGAAGGTGGACACGATATTCACGATTTGTCTCAACCTTGGGAAGGTGCCGCACGTGCCCACCTTGGTCCAATGAACTTTACCGAAGGCGTACTAACTCAAGATATAGCCGCAGATTTCTATCTTGCATGGTATGGCGACTATCTGTACCTTCGTGCAGAAATTTTGGATCCTTCTCCAATGATGAACACGGCTGCACTTTACAGAGCAGACCGCCCAGCAGAACCTAACGCAGGGCTAACATGGGTTTGGGCTTCCGATGCAATTGAACTGTTTATTGGTCCAGACAATGTAGAGCAAGGCGGCGGTATGCACCGTACCGATACTCAATTATTGTTTGGTGCCCATCGTAACGATGCAGATCCAGCCAATCACCATACAATTCATTCTTGGTACAACCGCGGCAACCTTGCGGGGCCTCCGCATTCTGGCGCAGGACCGCTTATAAGCGGATACGTTACACCACTTGAAGTTGGCGCAAGGCTATGGGATTGTGGTGGAGGTTATACCTTGGCTGCTCGTGTTCCTCTTGGCCTAATAGGCGGCAGATATTTGGAAATGGGCGATATCTTCCGTTTTGATATGGGCATTAGCGCGGCCGTAGCACCAAGCGGCGGACGCAGCCACCAAATGATGTGGAATGGCACCAACTTTAACTCTTCCAGCCGCGAGCGTTGGGGTACAATTGAACTTGTAGATGTTGTGCGCCATACAGTTTATTTCTACGACGATGACGAGCAAGTTGCGTATGTAATAGTTGAAGACGGCGAAACTGTAACCCCTCCGGCAGACCCTGTGCGCGATGGTTACGACTTTGACGGCTGGTTCACAGAAGATGACGTGCTTTGGGATTTTGATACCCCAATTTACGAAAACATCACCCTGTTTGCAAGATGGACGCAAATTTCGGGTTGTGGCGATTGTGACAATGCATGTTGTATAGAATGCGACTTCCATTACGAAAACTGTGAAGTTGAAGATTGTCCGTGTCCGCATTGTGAATACCTTGCGTGGCGTGCGGCATTAGCAGCGGCCGAAGAAGCGCATCAAGCATATCTTGACTGGCTTGCAGAAATAGCCGAAGCCGAAGCAGCGCATCAAGCATATCTTGCATGGCTTGCGGCAATAGCCGAGGCCGAAGCAGCGCATCAAGCATGGCTTGACTGGCTTGAGGAAATTAGGTTAGCCGAAATAGCATATCAAGAATGGCGCGACTGGTTATGTGCCACCGGCCAATGCGGCGGATGCGACCGTTGCGACTAAATTTTAACAAAGTGTAGAATAAAAAAAGAAGGTTGCTGCAAAAGATTATTGCAGCAACCTTTTTGGTTTCTAAAATAGGTTTCAAATTTTGTAAATGGTGACTATGCTTCGCCAACACAGCAATCAACAATAATTATTGTGGTTTTATGTTGACTTTGGTGTTTTCTATGATACAATTATACCGAAGGAGGGTGAATATCCATGAACCGTTCCCCACGTATTGAAAAGCTTGTCGCAAACTTATACGCAAACATGCCGGAAATCGAGGCTGCACGTGCCGTTATCGTCACACATTCCTATATGCAAACAGAAGCGTTGCCAACGGTGCTTCGTCGTGCCATGGCTTTTGCGGCTGTACTCGAAAATCTTCCTATTACAATACGCGATCACGAACTTATTGTGGGTAGCCCCACTTTGGCACCGCGTGGGTGTCAGACTTTCCCTGAATTTTCGTACGAATGGCTGGAGAAGGAATTTGCCACAATTGCAACCAGAACGGCCGACCCGTTCTACATAAGTGAAAAAACTTGTGCTGCGTTAAAAACCGTCCATCCCTACTGGAAGGGGCGCACCGTAAGCGACCTAGCTGCCGCCCAAATGTGCGAGCAGGCTAAACTTGCCATGGATCATGGCGTGTTTACCGTTGGTAATTATTTTTACAATGGTGTGGGTCATGTGAATGTGGCCTATGACAAAGTTATTAAAATTGGATACGAGGGCATTATAAAGGAAGTAGAAATTCTGCTAGAGAATTGCCAGCCTGCGGACGCGGATTATACAACACGCAAAAGTTTTTTAGATGCCGTGATAATTTCTTGCGAAGCTGTGATTCATTACGCTAATCGTTACGCCACTTTGGCGGAGGAAATGGCTTTGACAGAAACAGATAGCATCCGAAAAAGTGAACTTATGCAAATTGCTTTAAACTGTCGCAATGTGCCGGCCCGTGGGGCACAAAATTTTTATGAAGCATGTCAAAGTTTTTGGTTTGTGCAAATGCTTGTGCAGCTTGAATCAAGCGGGCATTCCATTTCACCGGGGCGGTTCGACCAGTATATGTACCCATATTACGCAAGTGATAATATATCTCCCGAATTTGCCCAAGAGCTAATCGACTGCATTTGGGTGAAGCTAAACGACCTAAATAAAGCTCGTGATGCCGCAAGTGCAGAGGGTTTTTCCGGCTATGGGCTTTTCCAAAATTTAATTGTTGGCGGTCAGGACACAGAAGGTTGCGATGCCACCAACGACATATCATACATGTGTATAGAGGCTACGAGCCGGGTGTTTTTGCCCCAGCCGTCGCTGTCTGTGCGGGTCTGGAACGGTACGCCGCAAAAGTTACTTTTGGAAGCGGCAAAACTTACCCGTACGGGAATTGGTCTTCCCGCCTATTTTAACGACGAAGTGATAATTCCATCAATGATGAACCGCGGCATATCCCTTACAGATGCGCGGGATTATTGCATTATTGGATGTGTGGAACCGCAGAAAGGCGGCAAAACAGACGGCTGGCACGACGCGGCCTTCTTTAATATGTGCCGCCCGCTTGAGTTGGTTTTTTCGAACGGGTATGAAAGAGGTAAGCTTGTTGGTGTGGAAACCGGTGACGTGGCAAGTTTTGCAACGTTTGAAGAATTGCTTGCGGCGTACGAAACGCAAATGGAGTACCAAATTAGCTTGCTTGTAAACGCTAACAACGCCGTTGATATTGCCCATTCTGTGCGGGGGCCAATGCCGTTTTTGTCTGCCATGGTTGATGATTGTATGGTGCGGTGCAAGACCGTACAAGAGGGTGGGGCGGTTTATAACTTCACCGGACCGCAAGGGTTTGGCATTGCCAATGTCGCGGATTCGTTTTATGCGATAAAAATGCTGGTGTTTGAACAGCAAAAGTATACGTTGGGGGATTTTAAAAAAGCGATGGCGTATAACTTTGGCAAGTCGAATGTGAAAATGATATCGGATATTGTGGCAGATGTGGTACAGAAGGATGCTGCTAGAAACGCAAATTCCGGGCGACTAGGGACGGTCGCTCATACAGGCAGCCTCAGCGGTTTAGACATTCGTAGGGGCGGCCACACTCGGTCGTCCGAAGATTACGCGCTGACGGAATCTTTATCCCAAACCATCCAAGCCGTAATTGAAGCCACAAAACCCACCCCACAAGACCAACTACTCTGCGACAACCTATTAACCGACATCAACGCCCTCCCAAAATTCGGTAACGATATTGACGACGTAGACGACCTTGCCCGCAAAGTGGCCTATACCTATTCCCGCCCGATGGAAAAGCACAAAAACCCGCGGAGTGGCACCTTCCAGGCAGGGCTGTATCCGGTATCCGCAAACGTTCCACTGGGTGCGCAAACAGGCGCAACTCCGGACGGTCGTTTGGCAGGTACTCCTATTGCCGACGGCGTTTCACCCACTGCAGGCAAGGACATAAATGGCCCAACAGCGGCGGCAAATTCCGTCGCAAAATTAGATCACGGTATAGCATCTAACGGCACGCTGTTTAATCAAAAGTTTCATCCGTCCGCCTTACAAGGCGCAAAAGGGCTCAACAGTTTTGTAAATTTGATACGTTCTTTCTTTGACCAAAAGGGAATGCACATGCAGTTTAACGTGGTAGACCGCGACACGCTAATTGATGCACAAAAAAACCCAGAGAAGTACAAAAACCTGATTGTGCGTGTGGCAGGGTATAGCGCGTTATTTACCACCCTGGCCAAAAGCTTGCAGGATGATATTATTGGGCGCACAGAGCATTAAGCGGCTCCGCCGCTTCCCGAAAGAAGTGCAGCCGAGCTTTGCTTGGCGGAACAGCGGGGCATGGGGCAGTGCCTCATTTGAAGGGAGGAGCACGAATGACCAGATCAACCAAACCATACAGCGAGGTTAAAGCGTTGTTAGGCAACGCCACCGTAGCATGGGAAAAGTTAACATCCCACATCCGCTACTACTACGAAATTGATGAAATTTGGGCAGAAGGTAAGCCAACCCATAAGCACCGCAATATTTTATATTTCAAACGCAGCGGCAAATCCCTAATTATCCTTGCGTTACGGGATGGCTATTTTGAAGCATGTATTGTCCTTGGCAAGGCCGAGCGTGATAAGTTTGACATGCAACGTGATACTTTTGGCGAAGCGGTACTAAAATTATATGACGAGACGGAAATTTTGCACGACGGCATGTGGCTGAATTTTGATATTTTTGATAGTTCGCTAGTTGACGATTTTATCCGCTTGGTGGGAATCAAGCGCAAGCCAAACCGCAAGGTGCTACCGGATAGCATGGAGAAATGCGGCCAATTGGATATCGGCCTATCTCATAGTGAAATAACCGAGCGCGTTTTTGAAGGTTAGGAGGAATGACAATGATTAGAGATTGGAAAACAACCAAGCCGCAGCTTGAAGATGTAATCACTGACAAGAATATGCTGGACTTTGCCACATGGCTGAAAGCAAACAACATGCCGCCAACATGGCTAGATATTCACGAACAACATGCGATTGCATGGACAGTGAACCATGATGGCAAAAATATGTTTGTTGTTTTGGATGACAAAGATGCTTTAAGTTTTATGGTGCAGGGTCTTTTAACAAGTGAATATCAATCTTATATAATCGATAACAATTTACAAGACATTGTTACAGAAAATTTGCAACACTGTTCACGTAAAGACGGCGAACATTGCGGTAATTGCGACCTTCCTTCCCATGTAGCCGGGGTTGACCTTACGATTTTTGGAAAAGAAGCGAAAAACATTTGCTGTGGGCACATGATTACGTTCAAAAATCCGGATGAAAAGTCAGTTGCGACGCTGAAAATGTTATTAGGGATTTGCGTGTAGTAATGCTAAATCTTATCTTGCGAAGCAACAGAGGGTTTCTTATGGCCGAAATATGTTTTATTGTGTTGGCGGGTAGTAGTCCGCTCAAATTCTAAAAGAGGGCGTGCAAGCTTGAAAAACATAATAATCGCGGGTCCAGGAAGAGCCGGAAAATCGACGTTAGCAAGAAAAATAAACGATGAACTAGGTTATTTCGTAATAGGACTGGATAAACTTGTTGCCATTTTTGGCGAGGCGTACCCAACGCTAAACATTCGCCTTGCGTGGGATTGGGATAAAACCAGAACTAACATTGCGCCTTTCCTTGGTCACTTTCTTGGTATGTTTTCTTCCGCCGACGGGCGCGGGTTATTGTCGTACAGCCATGGCGCAGTAGCTGGAAATCGGTTTGTGCTGGAAGGCGGGTATTTCGATTTTGAGTCAATTATGATGGTTTTAAAAATGTACAGAATAGAAGAACTACAAGAAAAATTTATACTTATTGGCTTGGTGCAAAGCAAAAAAACAGTAGACGAACTTATAAGCGATTTCAAAAAATATGATACAAAAGACGATTGGACATACGGCTTTTCTGACGACGATTTAAGAGAAATTGCCGAAGAAGCTGTTGATGACAGTAAATATATGTATGATTACTTAACAAAGTATGGTTTTACAATTTACGATACATCTACAGAGCGGGAGCAAGTATTGAACCAAATTTTGGCATGCTTAAAATAGGGATTGAAGGAGGGATTAGCATGACACCTACACGGCACGAACCAATCACAGTAAAACCAATAGCCGAAGTCGCACAGTTTCAAAAGAACATGATACCGGCGAACATCCCTGTAACCTATGCGATTAAGCCGATCTTTAAAGACATCGCACAGGACGAGGATATCCATCGTGGTGTTGTCGCTTTCCGGGATTTCCTATGCAACCTATGCGATTGCCTTGCCACAGAGGGTCACTCATTTGCCAAACCTGCAAAAAAACCAAGCAGCATGGCAGATTATCCCTTCCTGTACAATCTAACAAATTTTCTGGTTGACATTGGCTACCACGGCAAATTATCAGAAAACGGTGGTTTGTTACTAGCAACCAACTTGCCGCTATGCACTGCCACTGTTGACGCAAATGGCAAAAAGACAGCACCAAAAATTTCGGCAACAAGCCAAAAAGAGTGCATCCAATTTCTAACCCTTTGCGGCGTAAACTTCCACGGGACATTGATGGGTATCGAACCAATGGAAATATCCTACCCAAGCAACCCCATAATGTTAACTGGCCTAAAGGCTCTGGCAATTGCAGACATGGAACTGCGCGCCGGTCGCCGCTACTGGAACGACAACAACCTCTTGCGATGCGACTACCGGATGCTAAAATCTGAAGAATCCGACATGGCCGACGTTTTAATGGACTTCCTGCATCCACTGCCGGAAAACATTCGAAAATTCGCACTGGATTTACACAAACGATACACGGCTAAAGGGCTGAACTGTATAAATACTAGATTAGGACTTATCAGTTTTGCATACGCAAACACGTCGAAAAGCCGTAAAACTCTATCTGAACGGGATGTGTACGGGAAACGCATATGGGAATTTTCATACGCTATAAAAAACGGCTACAACATTTTCGTAAGAGCAAAAAAGACAGAAAAGTACGCTGAGATTATCAAAACCTTCCCCGCATTTTTGCAAGAAAAAATAGCCCGCGGCTATGGTTGCGACAGGAAACACGGTGCGCGTTGCCAAATGGGCTGCCAAGGTATTGGCATATCTCTTGACGATTCAATTCTTGAAATAGCCGACGATATAAAAACTTGGCTGGATAACGAGGTGAAGTGATGCATCCGCAAACCAAAGGTCGCATTTTTAACATCCAACGGTACTCCCTACACGACGGGGACGGTATTCGTACAATCGTATTCCTAAAAGGTTGTTACCTGCGATGCAAGTGGTGTTGCAATCCGGAGTCTCAGCGGTATGAAGTGGAAACTATGGGCACGGAAACCATCGGCTATGACGTGACGGTAGCGGAAATAATGGCAAAGGTTGAACGGGATCGCCCATACTTCCGCCGTAGCGGTGGCGGCTTAACCCTATCCGGTGGCGAAGCCCTGGCACAAGCCAACTTCTCTGTAGATTTGCTGAAAACCGCCCACGAATCCGGAATCAGCACCGCAATCGAAAGCACAGCAATTGCAGACTTTTCCGAAGTGGAAAAAGTCCTGCCATATCTGGACGAGTTTCTGCTAGATATAAAACACATAAACCCCACAAAACATCAACAGTTCACAGGAAAAAGAAACGACCTTGCCTTGGAAAACGCAAAACGCATCGCAGTTGCTTACCCAGACATAAACTTGATTATTCGCGTCCCAACGATACCCGGCTTTAACGCAACCGTGGCAGAAATCACCGATATCGCAAATTTTGCCAACGGCATCCCAGGCGTGGAAGAAATCCACCTTCTACCGTATCACCGCCTTGGCGAAGGTAAATACACTGCCCTTGGCCGCGAATATCCAATGGGAAACACGCAAACCCCAAGCGTGGACGAAATGCAAAAGCTGCAATCCGCAGTAACAAGCGTAACAAAACTACGCTGTAAAATAGGAGGTTAGCCATGCAACGGATTATCCAAGAACACGTCCCCGGAAGGCAAATGACACTGGCGCATATCATCGTTAACCCAGACATGTCGCTGTACGACCACCTGCCTGCCTCCACTGGGAAGGCAAACGCTCTTGGCATAATGGGAATCACCCCATCCGAAACGGCGATAATTATTGCGGATATCGCAATGAAAGCCGCCGGCGTTATGGTGTTATCCATGGACGTGCAAAGCGGTTCGCTAATTGTTGCGGGAAGCGTTTCCCAGGTAGAAGCCGCAGTGCAAGCGGTACTTGAATATGTAGGAACAACCTTGGGTTTTGAAATATGTAAAATAACAAAAACGTAAATAATACGAAAATGAATATCACCTTAACGAAACGAAGTTTCTACTCGGCTGGTGATGAGAACGCCCTTCATGGGCGATAGGAGGATTAAAATGACAAATGAGTACGAAATCAAAAAACAAATCTGCGAAGTAGGCAAACGCATCTACGAGCGCAACATGGCCGCTGCCAACGACGGCAACATTTCCGTAAAGCTAAACGACCGCGAATGGCTTTGCACCCCAACCGGGGTTTCTAAGGGATTTATGACCCCGGACTTCATCTGTAAAGTGAACGCTCAAGGCGAGGTAATTCAGGCAAACGGCAACTACCGTCCGTCGTCAGAAATTAAAATGCACATGCGCGTATACGAAAAGCGCGCCGACGTTAAGGCGGTTGTTCACGCCCACCCGGCATATGCCACAAGCTTTGCAATTGCTGGCATTCCGCTGACACAGCCCATCATGCCCGAGGCGGTTATCTTCCTTGGCTGCGTGCCAATTGCGGAATACGGCCTGCCGTCCACAATGGAAATCCCCGACAACGTAGAGAAATATCTTGAACACTACGACGCTGTTCTGCTGGAATCTCACGGCGCGCTAACTTGGGGCAGCGATGTTCTTTCTGCCTATCACAAAATGGAGTCGCTGGAATTTTACGCAGAGCTTCTGTTTAAGGCAAAAATGCTGGGCGGCCCAAAAGAGCTTAACCCAACTCAAGTTAAACGCCTATACGACCTGCGCAAGCAGTTTGGCGTACCCGGCAAGCATCCAGCCGATGTGTGCCTAAACAAAAATGGCCCAAACTGCCACAACTGCTCGTCAAATATCGGTCAGGCTACGAATACAAGCGAAGATTTGGTAAAGGAAATTACCAAAAAAGTTATGAGCCAGTTGGGCTTGTAAAATGTATTACCGCAAATTAGTTGGCGAGCGGCTGTATCTTTCGCCATTCGACCCAACCGACCCGCAAAGTATTGCCAATTGGGCAAAGTGGATGAATGACCCAAGCATAGCCGAATTTTATGGCGGAATCCACAACCATGTGTCACTCTCGTGGGCGAAAGCCGCCGTTGCTGAACTGACCGGCCAACGTTTCGATATTGTGCTGAACGATGACACATTAATCGGCCACATAAGCCTGCATGACATAGACCACCTTAACCGCACCGCATTTTTTGGCATCGTTATAGGCGAAGCAGAACAGCGCGGCAAAGGTTACGGTACCGAAGCGGTTCGGCTGATTCTAAGCTATGGATTTAATCAGCTAAACCTGAACAACATCATGCTGTCTGTTCATGCCGACGACTACCCCGCCATTGCGTGCTACAAAAAAATTGGCTTCAAAGACGCAGGACGGCGACGCGAGTGGGTGTTCAAAAACGGCAAATATGTAGACACGTTGTATATGGATATTTTAGCGCGGGAATTTTGTATGGATGACCTATCACCTACAATAAATGCGGCAAGTTTTGGTACTTCCGTAACCCCTATACGCCTGCTAAGTGACAAAGATGGCGTGCTTGTGTACAAATGCGACTTTGACGGCATTCAAGCTGTTGCAAAGCTTTTCGAAACTGACGAGTACAAGCGCGAGATAACAAATTATAAGCTATTGCAAAAGCTGGGAATACAGACCATAAAGGTTTTGGCATACGAAGAAGCTGCAGTTATATTGGAAGATATCGACTTTTCAGAGACCTGGCGACTGGGTGTGGCGGAAGATTTAAACGATACACTGATAGCAAAAAATCTTGCCGCGTGGTACTTCGACTTTCACGAAAAAGGTTTGCAGATACCTGAACTTGGCGAGCTTTACTGCGAATACGACAGCGTGACGGAGGAAAGTATCACAAAACTATCCGAAAGCTTACCGGCTGCCGCAGAGACGTTCCTATATATTGCGGCTGGCATAGATAAATTGCGAAACGCCATTGCCGCCCTTGACTGTACCCTTACGTACAACGATTTTTACTGGACAAACCTTGTCGTGCGTCGCGATAACCAAGGGGCAATGATGTTTGACTACAACCTGCTTGGCAAGGGATTCCGCTATGCGGACATGCGAAATGTTTGCAGTTCGTTGTCAAAAAATGCCGCCAGGGTTTTTACTAATGAGTATAATCGGCTGTATGAAAGCAAGCATAAAAAGCCCATGAACTTAGATGCGGAAAAGCAGGTAGACGCGGTCGTTTCGTCGTTGTTTACCCTGTATACCGCATACGAACGGGAAATTTTCCCAAGTTGGGCAAATGACGTGAAAGAATTTGCCTTAAGTGGCGAACTGTTAAAAGCTGCCGAAATGCTTTTTGAAACCACACGGAGGTGAATATGCAAATATTAGAATCCACAATTCGTGAAATTGTAAAAGAAGTAACCGCGCGGTTAACGCTTTCATCAACGGGCATTTTCCCAACCATGGAGGAAGCCATTGCTGCCGCAAAATATTCTCAGCAAACGGTAAGGCAACTGTCCATGCAAACCCGCGAAAAAATAATAACCGCCATACGTAATGCAACCCTTGAAAACACGGAAACTTTGGCACGCATGGCAGTAGAGGAAACCGGCATGGGCAACATCTCCCACAAAATAGCCAAGCACAAACTAACCGCAGAAAAAACCCCCGGCACCGAGGACATCACAACACGAGCCTGGTCCGGCGACAACGGTCTTACTCTAGTGGAAATGTCCCCCTTCGGCGTTATAGGCGCGATAACCCCCAGCACAAACCCAAGCGAGACAATTATCTGCAACACAATTGGAATGCTTGCGGGTGGCAATACCGTGGTTTTTAACACCCACCCCGCGGCCGCCAAAACTTCAAATTTTGCAATTGAAATGATAAACCGCGCATCGCTGTCGGTTGGCGGCTCCGTAAATATCGCCTGCGCAGTAGAAGCCCCAACAATAGAATCCGGCAAAGTTTTGATGGCGCACCCGGATATCGCGCTATTGGTTGCCACCGGCGGCCCCGGACTTGTTGATGCGGTACTAAAAAGCGGCAAACGCGGCATTGGCGCAGGTGCCGGTAACCCGCCCGCACTGGTGGACGAAACCGCAGACCTACAAAAAGCTGCCGAACATATCATAAATGGCGCGACATTTGACAATAACATGCCCTGTATCGCAGAAAAAGCAATCGTCGCGTTGTCGTCAATTGCCGATAAATTGATGCATGAACTTACAGCCAACCAAGGCTGCTACCATGCATCTGATGCGGAAATTGCAAAACTTCAAGCTGTGGTGTTTACAGAGAAGGGCTTGAACCGTAAATGCGTTGGCAAATCGGCAGTTGTGCTACTGGAAATGATAGGCGTTACCGCCCCGGTGGGCACAAGGTGCATCGTTTTTGAAGGTATGAAAGAGCATCCCTTCATATCAGAGGAGCTGATGATGCCAATTTTGGGCATGGTACGTGCCCCGGACTTTGCCACTGCGACAGAAATTGCTGCTTGGCTGGAGCATGGCTATCGTCACTCCGCCCACATACATTCCACAAATATCAACAACATAACCCACTACGCAAAGACGCTTGACACCGCAATTCTTGTAAAAAACGCACCTTCCTACGCGGCACTTGGTTTTGGTAGCGAAGGGTTTTGCAGTTTTACCATTGCCAGCCGCACAGGGGAAGGGTTGACCAGTGCGGCCACCTTTACCAAACAACGCAGGTGCGCGATGGTTGAAAGTTTGTGTATAAGGTAGGTGGCGGCAATGAAAATCACTAAAATTAGCAACCGTAGTATTATGTTTACCGTCCCGGAAGACCCAACCGGTATCGTAAATATGAACCTAATCCTTGGCGAACATAATAATTTCATCATAGATACGGGTACGGGCGAAAGTAATGTAAAAGCCATTTTGGAATACATTGGCAACGACCAGAAGCCTGTAATTGCCATAAACACACACGCCCACTGGGATCATGTGTTTGGCAATTCGGCACTAAAGGGACACATAATTGTTTCCCATGTACTTTGTCGCGCGGCAATGGACAAAAATTGGGACGCAGATGTGAAGGCACTGTTAGAAGGCAATGCCGATTATGTTGACGCAGAGCTTCACAAGTATTTGCCGAACGTGGTGTTTGAAGGCAACCTGCACTTTCCGGAAGATGGTATCAGCCTTTTTCACACGCCCGGTCATTCTGATGACGGAATTAGCATTTACGATGCAGTTGACAAAACTCTGTACGTTGGCGATAACTTTGGAGTATTCGACGGCGTTGCCAAAATATGGTCAGATGATAAAAATGCCGCAAAAGATTTTATCGAAAAGTACAAACAATATGATTTTGTAACGTGCATACCAAGTCACTGCAATCCGCAAACAAAAAGTGTTATATCGCTTTTGGATGTAGCCTTGGCAAAGCAGTGGAAGTAAAGGAGGTGTCAAATGCCTGAATTACCGGACTTGGAAGTGTACAAAGGAAATATTTTAAACAAGCTGACATCCAAACGTCTGGTTGCGTTAAAGGTGTTTTCACAGAAGATAACCACGCCAGAAAGCGTTTTGGTGGAAGAGCTTGTAGGCCGCACATTACAGGGAATTACTCGCCTTGGTAAGGAGTTGCTATTCGATTTTGACGACAATAATGTAATAGCTACTCACCTGATGTTAAACGGCAAGATAGCCATTGCCGACAATGCTATGAAGGGCGAAAAAATCAACTCAAAAGTGCTGGCGTTAAAATTCGAAAACGAGAGCTTAGCCATTTACGACACAGGTAACATTGGCGCGGTTGTGCGCTACAAACCCCGTTTTGACGCCACCCCCGACGCATTTGGCGACAACTTTACGCTTGATTATTTCCTGGACGTGGCGCGGAAAAAGCCTATCATGAATGTTAAAGCATTTCTCATCGACCAAAAAATTGTAAAAGGAATCGGCAATGCTTATGCCGACGAGATACTATACTCCGCAGGAATTTCGCCCAAGTCGATAGTCGGAAAAATACCAGAGAACGCGCTTGCCGAGCTTTACAGCGCGATTGGCACCGTTTTGCGAGACGCAATTGCGTCGATAAAAGCCGTCGCCCCCGATATTATTTCAGGCGAGGAGCGGTCGTTTCTAAGGGTGCATACATGGCTCAAGAAGAAAACTGATACCGGATTTCCGATAATAATTGAAACCATCGCCACGAAAAAAACTTACTTTACGGAAGAGCAAGTTGTTTATTGATGAAGGAGTTAGCAATGCTCGAATTTATTAGCGGGAATGAAACGGAAGTTATGTCTGATCCTGTAAACACGCCGAAAGCGGCATTTGTAATAGTAGAAAGCCCGAAGGGATACATGTTGCTATACAACACGTATCGTCATCTATGGGAACTTGCCGGAGGGTTTATCGACCAAGGCGAGCTGCCTCAAGAATGCGCAATTCGCGAATGCAAAGAAGAGAGCAACCAAAATATTTCAAACTTAAAATTTGTGGGACTTGCCAAGTACACAGATATGAACGCCAGCATATACTACGCTTTTTTGCACGACGAAGAGCCGTTCACAAAAAATGATGAAATAAGCGAGCTAAGATGGTGGAAGCCTAATGAAGACATTGATAAACTTGACTCGCTCAGTATAGAGCTTATCAAACTTCACAACCCTATATTAAAGGAGGAAGAAAATGCAACCAGATGTAATTGAAAAAATTGTGCAACAGGTTTTAACAAATCTTGGTACTACACAGCAACCCACATCACAAAAACCCATCCCGCAAAAGGCGCGTGTGGCCATGCTAACCGCCCTTGAGAAATACGAAATCAAAGAATTTCCAATCCCGCCCCTAGGTGACGACGACATTTTGGTAAAAGTCGAGGGCTGCGGCATTTGTGGCACAGATGTTCACGAGTTTAAAAAAGACCCATTCGGGCTTATCCCAGTGGTGCTGGGCCACGAAGGCACGGGCGAAATTGTAGCCATGGGCAAAAACGTGAAGCTTGACAGCGCGGGCAAGCCCCTTAATATTGGCGCGAAAATAGTCACATGCGTAACCTTGCAAGATGCCCCGGACATCACCATGTTTGACCTTAACAAGCAAAATCTTGGCGGTGCCACCGTGTACGGTCTTTTGCCCGACGATGACATCCATCTTAACGGGTGGTTTGCGGATTACATGGTAGTCCGTGGCGGCTCGTCGGTGTTTAATGTATCGGATTTGGATTTGTATTCCCGTATACTAATTGAACCTGCGGCCGTGCTAATTCACGCAGTAGAACGGGCGAAGTCTACCGGAATCCTGCGTTTTAATAGCCGCGTTGCGGTGCAAGGATGCGGCCCGATTGGGCTCATTAACATCGCAGTGCTAAAAACCATGGGCTTGCAAAACATTGTTGCCGTAGACGGTGACGAGCAGCGTCTGAATTTTGCGAAAAAAATGGGCGCATCGGCCACGGTAAACTTCAAAAATTACAGCACACCTGAAACTTTGGCGGATGCAGTAAAAACCGCACTTGGCGGATACTATGCGGACTTCGCCTTCCAGTGCACGGGCGCGGCGGTTGCCCATGCAAATGTGTACAAATTTATTCGCAAGGGCGGCGGCTTGTGCGAACTTGGCTTCTTTGTAGACGGGGGCGGAGCGCAAATTAACCCGCACTTTGACATTTGTGCCAAGGAGATTACCGTTGTCGGCTCGTGGGTGTACACCCTTCGTGATTACGCCACCACGTTCGACTTCATAAAAAGTGCGAATGATATCGGCTTGCCGCTGAAAGACTTAATCACCCACACCTATAAATTGGAAGAAGTCGAGCAGGCGCACCGCGATAACCTGGCCATGAAGGGCATAAAGTTGGCGATTATAAATGAGTAGCCCGGACGCTGTTGGTATCACCAAAAAAGCGGCCACGCCGCTTCCCGAAGGAAGTGTAGCTGGGATTCACTCCCAGCGGGGCGGCGGGGTTTTGGGCAGTGCTCCACTAGCCAACGCCGTCGGCATCCTAGAAGTCTTTGGCCTAACTACCGCTTTTATGGCGGCAGACAGCGGTTGCAAAGCCGCCAATGTTTGCCTAGAGGACTTCGACCGCAACAAACCCGCCAATGCAGAGAAATTACCCGTGCCGCTTTTGGTAACAGTAAAATTCCGCGGCACGGTAGCAGACGTAACCGCCGCCGTAAATGCGGCAGAGGAGACTGCAAAGCAGTACTCCGGCGTAAGCCAAAAGCATATCATAGCAAGCCCAACGGCAGATGCGGCAAAAATGCTGGGGCTAAGCGGGTTTGACAAGTAGAAAAATTTGAAATGGGACGGGAAGCATTTGCTTCGCTCACTGTCCCAAATGGTGACTGTAAGTCACCACTTGAACGGGAGGTATATATGAAATCATTCGAAGAACACATTGCCGAAACCCTTACAGGCGATGCGCAAAAAAATGCACTAAACTTTGCGGCGTACCTAAAATCAAGCGGAATGACAACAGGCGAAAACCACGGCACAGTCGTATACGACGGCGGTGTTCTGGCTTACATGCACATGGACGGCAAGCCAGAAGTGCCCGGACCATGGACAATATGGCTAAGCGTAACAGGAACAGTCCCGGATGGCTATACCTTGGACGAAGCTACAATAGCAATCGCCCACGCAAACGTAAACATATGCGGCAACTGCGGCGGAGCTTGTGCTCCAGGCAGTACGCAAACCGTTTACGGTAAAACTTTTGACAATGTGTGTGGCGCAATGCTCCAGTTTACTGACCCGACCCTGGAAGCACTAGAGGGCGTAAAAAAATTGTTGGAAATGATAAAGGAGGATATTTAAAATGGATCAAAAAGCATTAGGTTTAATCGAAACTCGTGGTCTTGTAGCGGCAATTGAAGCCGCCGACGCAATGACAAAAGCCGCCGAGGTGACCCTGGCAGGCACAGAAAAAGTAGGCAGTGGCCTTGTAACAGTAATGGTGCGCGGTGACGTTGGCGCAGTTAAAGCCGCTGTAGAAGCAGGTTCCGCCGCCGCTTCTCGTTTGGGTGAGCTTGTGGCGTGCCACGTAATACCACGCCCACATAGCGATGTGGCAAAAATTCTGCCGGTTATAAAATAGATGGCATACGGTTTTGTAGAAATTTCTGGCGTAACCGCCGCAATAACCGCTATAGACACCATGTGCAAAACGGCGGATGTTACGCTTGTTACATGGGAAAAAAGATGGGGCGGCAGGCTTGTGACCGTGATAATCCAAGGCGAAGTGTCTGCCGTGAATGAAGCGGTAGCCGCAGTTAAAACGCCCGTCGCATGTGGGGTGTTGCCAAGCCCTCATTCGGAAATAACCCGAATTATTCACAAATCAAAAAACTTGGCACCTACGTCATTCCGCGTTTAAAAAGGACAGTGAGCGAAACGAAAGTATCCAGTCCCGACGCGGGATCCCATAACCGCTGTGCAACATTGGGGATTCCTAGTCAAACCATGATGACGTAACTCAGAAAGGACGTTGCCAAATGACAACAGACCAATCTGCAACAATTTCATCTGCAGTAGCTACTGCAAAAAAGAATGCAACTACAAAAAAATCCAATATGAAGGAGGCCATTATTATGGCACAAGAAGCATTAGGAATTATCGAAACCAGAGGACTTGTAGCATCAATTGAAGCGGCAGACGCAATGTGCAAAGCCGCAAACGTAACCCTGGTAGGAACAGAAAAAATAGGTAGCGGCCTTGTATCCGTAATGGTTCGCGGCGATGTTGGCGCAGTTAAATCTGCTGTAGAAGCAGGTTCTGCCGCTGCCGGTAGACTTGGGGAGATAGTGGCATGTCATGTTATCCCACGCCCGCATACGGATGTGGAAGCTATTTTGCCGAAGGCGAAGTAGACAGCACACGCCACGCCCCGTCATTGCGAGGAGAGGTTTTTCTGACGATGCAATCTATAGAAATGGTGAAAGTATAGCTTCACTAGGGCGTGTTCCCACTATAAGAATGCACAGATTTGCGAGCCTGATTTTTCGCAGGTTCGAGATATTTTTGACGCAGTGTGCCCAAAGGCACACAAGGAAAAAATTCGAAGAAGATGCGGAAACATC
>Ga0123355_10000107_pt1 | contig 91810 bp, 78 predicted proteins | sample TergutEmb28metaG_3_FD_89872 | JGI IMG/M metagenome (GOLD analysis project Ga0123355, IMG submission 89872) | Embiratermes neotenicus P1 segment gut microbial communities from Petit-Saut dam, French Guiana - Emb289 P1 | ecosystem: Host-associated > Arthropoda: Insects > Digestive system > Gut ... | reverse complement strand
GTTTTGTATCACATACTTTTCTGTCTCTTTTTCTCAGAGACTATTATAACACAAACCATAGGCTATGCACAGGTGCGAGATATTTGACGCTTACAAATAATATCAAATAGGAGGCGTTTGCGAGATGAAAAATAAAAAGAGAAAAACCTTGGCAGTGTTGCTAGCAATCGTTATTGTTGTTGGGGCTTGGGTTATTGCACCCTCAGCCACTGAAGCCACGGAAAACTTCAGCGCTTATATTTCATATGAAGCATTAATATGCTTTCAACAGCTTCAGTCACATTCAGTAGAAGATGTTCGACGACTTATTGTTAATGGCAACCCAATATACCAAGAAATTCGTGTTCACTATGATGATATCGGAGTAGTAACCTATCAAGAGCCTATTGCACAAAGAGAAATAGAGCATTTTTTGGCTAGTTTAGATGGTAATATCCAGCCGTTTAATATCAACTCCTTCCCAGTGACACGAATCAGATATAGTGGTCTGCCACGTGCGGAAAGCATTGTTATTATTCTACTGGGCGATAGGTTTACCTTGGCGCAGTATGGCACTTGGCCAAACCCTGCTCGGGGAACGGTTTTGTATCTTGCTGATATTGCAATTAACACAATGATAAGCACTCACCCATTTGGGCTTTTCGCGGACTTATTTACAGTATACGTGATTCACTCCCATGGAACTCATCCCCTTGCCAATGGGTACAGCTACCTTGGTGCAGTAATACCTGATGGAAGGCTTACACCATCAAACACACTTCGCCAATATCGGATTAGAGCCTTGGCGGATGCTATTGTTAATCCCAATGACCAAGATATGATACAAATTATCGCGAATTCAAATCGACATGAAAATAGATCGGGGTTTGCTATTGGTGGTATTGCTGTGACTTCGACGCGAAATAATCAAAACGGCGCTTCAACCGCTACATTTCCTAATGGCACAGCCTGGCAGGGTGTATTTATTCATGAGTTTGGTCATTCTTTTGGTGACCTTGCAGATGAGCATTTTGGTAATGCAAATCGGAATGAGCGACGCGCGAATGTTACACGAGCCACCGATGCAAATTTAAAATGGCGACATTGGCATGGTCATCGAAATGTATGCGTTTCAGCACCTAGACGCTCTAGTGATGGCTGGGCTGTGCCAACGTACGCCGCACGTCGTTGCTTGATGGACAGTGTGGGCCATCGTAATTTTTGCGGTGTCTGCACAGCGGAACTAGTGCGACGAATGGCATTAGTGTCGGGGGAAACATTTCATGGAAGACGCCCGGAAACAGACGCATCGTTGCCAAACACCCCAACAGTTGTAATCCCACCGGGGACAAATCGAATTCTAGATTCCGCTTTTCATGGCAACACATCGCTTCAAACCATTCACATTCCCGCATCGGTCAACGAGATAGGCGATTTTGCTTTTATTGGCGCAACTGGCCTTAGAACCATCCACAACGCCAGCACAATACCACAACAAATCAATGACACAACATTTGCAGGCGTTAATCGGGCCAATGTTAGTGTGTTTATTCCGACTGGCACAACCCAGGCCTACATTGCGGCTGGTTGGGGACGCTTCAGGCTTGTAGAAAGCGGAGCACTTACCGTTTCCACATGGGCTCAACTTCGCGCCGCCGTCAACGCTGCACCGGCAAACACGCCAACAATCATTCATATTACAGAGAGTTTTTCCGCACCAACCGGCGCTGCGGGCGAAGCGATTATCATCCCTGCTAACCGACAAATCACGCTGGTGAGTGCAGGTGCCAATGCTGCACAAGCATCTTTCTCTACTCTAGGTGAAGAATTTTTGTTGCCACAGCTATCCTTGCCTGTTTTGTACGATAGCGTTGAATCTATTGAACTTTCTCCTATCATTGGTGAAGATGTTTCGTTGCGTGAATGCGAATTTGCAAGGCATTATCTGCACGAAGATGGAACAATCACCACAGCTTTGTTCGCGCAACCTGTGAATTTCTTGGACGCAAGCGGCGCTTGGCAGGACATTGACAATACCTTGCAGCTGCAACGAGATGGGACCTTCACGCCTGTGGCATCAAGCATGGATATTCAAATCCCACAAGATGCGACAAGCGGCTTGCTGACAATTGACAGAGGTAGCTATAGCATCGCGTTTGGCTCAACTGAGACTGCAAGAAGCGCAATGGTTGGGCAGCTAGTTGCTGTGGATGAAATGCAGGCTGAACATACAGTGGCTCGATCACGCCAAGAACAAATCGAGTTGAGCAATGACTACATGATGCAAGTGGAAAACCTAGCTTCTGCTGTGTCGTTTGGCAATGTTGAGCAAATCGTGACCAATGGGGGCGTGCACGAGCAAATTACCGTCTATCAACGGCAAAGAGAATATACCTATTCCTACAATTTCTTAATGAGTGGGTTGATTCCTGTTGCGCAAGAAAATGGGTCATTTACGCTTTACTCTGAAGTGACTAGTGAGCCGAAGTTTGTTTTACAAGCCCCCTTTATGTTTGATGCGAGCGGTGAAGTTAACGGAATTGACTTCGAATTGCGCGACGGCACAGTTTCCCTGAGGGCAGATGCGGAGTGGATTAATACACTTGAGCGCACTTTGCCAGTAACCATCGTGCCGATGTCAGTGCAACCGTGGAGAGAGGGACCCATTCGAGACACTTATGTGAATTCGGCTAATAGTCTTATCACGAATACACTGATCAATTTCGTGGGAAGTAGGGAAACAGGCGGCATTAATCGCACTTTAATGCGCTTTGACCTTAGCTCAATACCCAACAATCGAGTTATCACTTCCGCTAACCTGCAAATCACACAAAACCGCACATACAGCTTTAGTTCTGGCATGAACATGCAAATTTATCGGCTTGCGGCTGCCATACCTGCAAGTGTTAATTGGGGCAACCAGCCTAATCTAGGTGGTCTAGCAGCAACTCAAGCAATTGTTTCAGCAAGCGGTCATTCCTATAATATTTCCATCACCAACACTGCACGCAACTGGCATGAAAATTCTGCCAGCAACCACGGCATAGCCATCATGAGCGGCGATGAAAGTCGGTCAACTCGTGTTGATTTGGCTTCTTCGAGGAATTTGCTGACAAATAATCGGCCTTCGCTAATAGTAACCCATGCGCCGCCTGTTAACGCTGTTCAAACAATCACACAAGCGCGAAGTAGTCAACGTCACTTTATCGTGAACGGTAGCTTAACGCTTGGTTCGGGCATCACATTGAGCGGCGGCACAGCAACGAATTCGAACAACGCTGGCGGCGTGCAAGTGAACGCTGGCGGCAATTTCACCATGAACACTGGCAGCATCATTGAAAACTGCCGACGCACGATTATTGGTGGTGCTGTAGCACTTGCGGGCAGTGGCACAGCGGTAGGCACGCGTGCGACATTCACGCTCGCAGGTGGCACGATTCGCAACAATAGTGCTACCAATGGCGGTGGCGTGAATCTTGGCGCAAACAGTCGCATGACTATGAGCAGCGGCTACATTCGAAACAACGTGACCACTGATGCTGCAAGCACGGGGAGCGTTGGAGGCGGCGGTGTACGAATAAATTCCGCCACCGCAACATTCGAAATGACTGGCGGCACGATTGAGAATAATACTTCAGCACGGCATGGCGGTGGCGTACATGTTGCCACTAACGGTGCTGCTTTCACCATGCGCGGCGGCACAATTCGCGCAAACACCGCAGCAAACCATGGTGGTGGCGTGGGCATGTCTTCCTCTACCTCAAATCGAGCCACGCTCTTGCTGGCTGGTGGTACGATTGAGAACAACACAGCAGTCAACGGCGGCGGTGTTGGTACAGTGAATATTTCGAATTCGTTATATGGTCCGCAACTTACGATGACCAGCGGTGTCATTCGCAATAACACTGCCACAACCAATGGTGGTGGCGTGCATGTTGCGGCGGGTGCGACGTTTACGATGAACGGTGCAAGTGCGCGCATCGAAAACAACCGCTCCACAAGCACGACCGCAACCAATGGCGGCGGCGGTGTCAATCTATTGGGAAGCGGAACAGACGCTGCCACGCGCGCTACATTCACACTGCAAAATGGCACCATCAGCGGCAATGAAGGTCGTTCCGGCGGCGGTGTGCGTGTTGCGACAAATGGCCGCATGAACATGACCGGCGGTACAATTACCAACAACCGCTCGACTGCAACAACGGCAACTGGTGGCGGCGGCGGTGTGTACGTGTCGTCTGGCACGATTGCAAATGGCATGGGTTTCAACATGACCGGCGGCACAATTAGCAATAACACTGCTGTGAACAACGGCGGCGGCATTTTCTCTACGTTGCACAGTACCGCAAACCCAGTTCCAACAACAGCTTACGCCAATCTCCGCATCACCGCAGCTGCAAGATTCTCCGGCAACAGATCTCGACAAGCATTTGCGCCGCCCAGCAATCGCTTAGCGCACATTGCAACGACAGCAAGCGTCAGCTTTGGGAACTATGCGCTTAACAACCACGATATAAATTATACGGGTAGCTAACATGACCGCAGAGAATTATTGCTGTAAAAAAGTTCACTGCATAGCAGTTGCAAAAGCTAGATAAACATGCTATAATAATATTAGAGAAATATTTGAAGGAGATTTTTATGAAAAAAGCTAAACGACTGCTCAGCGTTGCCTTGTCGGTGCTCTTGACGCTTGGTTTGCTTGCCGTTGGTACGGTGCCAGCGGGAGCTGCGCCTGCGTTCAGCACCACGCCAATGGTTGCGAGAGGCAGCGAAGTTGCTGTGGCGCTACACAGTGATGGCACTCTATGGAGTGGTTATATGGGGAATTTCAGCACACCAGCCATGCCGATATATGGAATAGATCGCGTTGTTTCGCTGCTTCTCGGCAGCCCAGGCACTGTTGTTGCGCAGCGATATGACGGCACGGTTTGGGAAATAGTCCCCGAAGGTGATTTCGTTACGCAACAGCAAATAGATGACTTGGACGATATTGTTGCACTTGCGACTAGTTTGCGCCCCGGTGAACTTAGTGAGCCCGCAATCAGGCACACGCTTGCGATCCGAACGGATGGAACCGTTTGGTCTTGGGACAGAAACCGAACTCTGCCCGCTAGCGTGTTGGGGCCCGAAAATGCGAAGGCTGTCGCGTTGTCAGACTGGGGGGTGTTTTCTGTTGCGCTGTGTGGTGAAGATGACGTTTGGCTTTGGCGCAGTGGAAATTATACGGCTGAGCGTGTGCCTGGATTAACTAATATTACAGCAATATCTATGGATGTTCATGAAGCCATATGGGCCTTGCGAGGTGATGGTGTACTACTTTCCGTACAGACGCTGGGCGGAGATGTAAGTCTACCTGAACAAGTGTTGGACGATGTGAGCGCAATTTCAGGAATCTTTGCGCTACGCAACGATGGCAGTGTTTGGAGACATGGCAGCGTGCACCAAGAGGAATTAAGCAATATCATCGCAATTGCAGACGCTCCTTCTATGTGTTGCTGTGGTTATTTTCAGGCTCTCGCGTTAGACAGCGACGGTTATGTTTGGTCAGCAAGCGACTATTTCGACTATCAGCGAGGTTTTTCTCAAGTTCAAGGATCTGATCCTGAAAGCTGGTTGAACCTGTTTGTGCCTCTTGCGATAATCCCCGTGACAGGCATAACGATTGCAGGCAACGCCACGAGAAACTTGAACACCGGCGCAACGCTGAATTTTTCCGCAACTGTCGCCCCTGCCAACGCAACGAATCGAAACGTGTCATGGAGTTCTAGCAACCGCAACGTGGTCACGGTCAACGCCAACGGACGTGTGACGGCAGTTGCTCCGGGCAACGCGACCATCACCGCAAGAACGGAATGCGGACGCACAGCACAGGTCACCATAACGGTAGAGCAACCCACCAACCTTACTTGGCTATGGATTTTGTTAGGCGTGATTGCGGCATTGCTTGCCACAGCACTTGGGGTGTTTGCAATTGTGCGGTATATGGCGTAGACATGGCGCTGTTTTCCTCTCCATGTTTAAAAACAGCCACGTTCGCTTAACACGCGCGCGTGGCTGTTGCTTTTTGCAGAAACAAGTCGAACGATTTTTCTTGCATTTTTCGCTTTTCGATGCTAAAATATATGTGGGCGTTGTCCTAAAATTTAAGCATAAGGTGTGTCTTGTGTCTATGAACCAAAAATAAAAAGTGCCGCTGTGGCATTTTTACCCCTAGCATATAAGCCTTTCAAGATTTAGCGAACTTTGCGGCAGCGAAAAGCCTTAAATATCAAGGGTTTGCGCGTTTGCCGTGCGACACCGTATCGGCACCAGCAGCATGCCTTCGCATTTGTCATGCGGCAGTTTACAGAAGGTATCTCACCCGGCGTGGCATTGCTGATGGAAATGGGGACTGGGAAAAGTCTAACTTCGGTCGCCATCACCGGTGCGCTGGCGCAGGCGGGAAAAGTCTGCCGCGTGCTTATCGTTGCCCCATTGTCCATCTTGGGCGTGTGGCAAGACGAGTTCGCCAAGTTCGCGGACTTCGACTATACGCTGCAAGTGTTGACTGGCGGCAGCAGCAAAAAGGCCGCAGCCCTGCGCGGACTAAGCGGAGCCACCCTGCAAATTGCCGTGGTCAACTACGAAAGCGCATGGCGGCTGGAACAGGAAATCGCCGATTGGCGACCTGACATGATCATCTGCGACGAGGGGCACAAAATCAAGAGCCACAGCACCAACGCCAGCAAAGCCATGCATCGGCTTGGCGCGCGGGCGAAGTTTCGCCTGCTGTTGACCGGCACGCCCGTGACAAACAAAGCCGTGGATATTTTTTCGCAGTACAAATTCCTGCATCCTGGCGTATTCGGCACGAGCTTTTATGCTTTCCGTAACCGTTATTTCGAGCAGGGCTACTTCCCCAGCCAGCTGACCATGAAGCCCCACATGGAGCCGGAATTTACCCAGCGACTGCACAGTATTGCCTTTCGCGCAACAAAAGCGGAGTGCCTTGACCTGCCCGAACCGTGGACATTGTGCGCCCCGTGGAGCTGGAACCCGCCGCCCGACGCACCTACCACGACTTGGTGCGCGACAGCTTTGCAGAGCTTGGCGTGGAAGATACCGTCACCGCCGCCAACATCTTCACACGGCTCATGCGCCTGTCGCAGTTGACTGGAGGCTTCATTAAGCCTGATGACAGCAAAGTTGGTGCAAATCAGCCGGGCAAAATTGGCAGCCCTTGAAGACATCATCGAACAGGTCGTGGCTGAGGGCAAAAAGCCGGTGGTTATCGCCCGCTTTGTTGCCGAGATTGAGGCCATTTGCGCTATGCTTGCAAATATGGGCATCGCCCACAGCTGCATCATGGGTGGCGTGCAAGACCGCGATGAACAGGTGGCACGCTTTCAGAATGACCCCAGTGTGCAAGTGTTTGTCGGACAGATTGCCACGGCTGGTTTGGGTATCACGCTCACGGCAGCAAGCACGATGGTGTTTTACAGCACGGACTATTCTATGTCGAATCATGAACAAGCGCGCGCCCGCATTCACCGCGTGGGGCAAGCCGCGAAGTGCACCTACGTGTACTTCGCGGCACGCGGCACGGTGGATGAAAAAGTGTTGCAAGCCCTGCGCAACAAAGCCGACCTTGCAAAAACACTGTGTGTCGCCTGTTGCAGGCCGCAAAGCTGAGCTGTTTGATGCGCTGCGCGAACAAGGGCATGGCGATCTTATTGTCCCTTTGCATAGAAAACGATGGAAGAAATCGCACAAAAAACGAGTTTTAAGAGAAAGGGAGAGCATGGTAGCAATCGGCAGGAAAAGAGTGCGCAAAAGACAGGCTGATTGGGCCTGTCTTTAGTATGAAAAATGACACTTCCTTTTTGTTCGTTATTTGAAACTCTATTTTAGCACATTGCGCGCGCCTTGCCAACTCTTTTCTTCGCATTCTCTTTTATTTTTTGTGCTCAATTTCCTTTGCTTGCATTCTCGTTTTTAACAAGAGCTAACAGCTGCCACAGTATTATGTCGAGGGCAGCCACCCGGCCATTATCGAGCCGGAGTTGTTTGACTTGGTGCAATATGAGCTTGCGCGCCGTGCGGCCAGCGGCCAAAACAGCGTGAGCGGCCACCCATTTTCGGGCAAGATTTTCTTCACTTGTGGCGGCATGTTTGGCTCAAAAGTATGGAACAGCAACCAGCCGCACCGCCGCACGGTGTGGCAGTGCAATGCCAAATATGCTGGTGAAGCCGTGTGCCGCACGCCGCACCTCACAGACCAGCAAGTCGAGTGGCGTTCTTGGCGGCGTTTAACCAGCGGCTGACCCAGCGTGGAGCCATGTTCGCGGCCTACGATGAAGTGTTGACTGCACTCACCGACACCAGCGACCTTGATGGCGAGGCCGCAATCCTCACGCGGGAATGCGAAGTCGTGATGGAGCTTACCCGTCGCGCGGTGCAGGAAAACGCCAACACTGCCCTTGACCAAGTGGCTTACCAACAGCGGCATGATGCGCTGGTTACGCGTTATGAAAAAGCCCACGCTCGGCTTGGCGAGATTGAGAAAACCCGCGCTGAACGTCGTGCCAAGCGTGCGAACATCCGTCGGTTTTTATCCACGCTTGAGCGACAGCCCGACCTCGTGACCGACTTTGATGATGAGCTTTGGTACACCACCGTTGACCGCGTGACTGTGCACAGCGATGGGCGATTGACCGTGCTATTTCGCGATGGAGTAGAGATTGTGCCGCAAGCCGAGGAACTGCCAACGGCGGCGTGAATGATGCCCGCATTTTTTGTTTGACAAACTCCGCGCGATGTGCTATACTATGCCATAGGCAAAGTTTGATTGTATGCGCCGCCGTAGTGCTTGGGGCTCGACTTAGCCCGATTTTATACCTTTTGTCTATGGTATTAAATTTTTTCACTTTAGACATTCGGGTTGTTCTTACAGCATTTCAAGTGCTGTTAAGAGCAACCCGCTTTTTCTGCGCCTATTAGCTTGCCTTAAGTAAGGGTTCATAGCACACAGTAACACCCTTTCGGGTTTGCATAGACACCTCCGGGAAAGCGAACATGTCGGGGATTTCGACTGCACCGATGCAATTGTAGTGGATAGTAAGTTGCTGGCAGTGCTTGCCGTCAATCTTCTCGGATTGATGGACTTCGATGCGTTCAATCAACTCGTTGAGCATCCCCTCGGACAGTTTTTTCGCTCTGGTGTATTTGCGGACGGTGGCGATGAAGTGATTTGCAGTCATTGCTTTTTCGGTGGATTTTTCAATCTCAGCAGAAAGAATGGCAATTTTGTCCGCAAGTTCTTTTTGCTTGCGCTCACGCTGTGAGGTGTCATTTTGCTTGGATAATCCCATCGCAATTTGGGCAAAATCGCTCTCATGTTTGCGTGCAAATTGCATCAATCTGCGGATTTCGCCGAGCACCACTTTTTCAAGAAAATCCACGCGAATGTAGTGCGTTGTCGGGCAATCACCCCGCCGACTATTGTAGCCGGAACAGTTGGAATATTTGATGTCGGGGTTCTTTTGGTTGAAGTGATACCACAAATTGTGGCCGCAGTCGGCGCAGATGAGCAAGCCGCTGAACATGTTCTTTTCGCCGTCTTTGGTCGGGTGTTTGCGTGTTTTTCGCTTGCGGTTTTCGGCGATACGCTCCCAAACTTCGCGGTCAATGATGTCGCCGTGTAAGCGTCAAAAGGATAAAAAATATGGTGGTTACATGAAGACCTCAATTTTGTTGGCGCGTTTTATTTCGTCTATCTCATTGTGTTTGCAACGTTTTCGCTCTTTTCGGTCTCAGTCGGTGCTTACAAGTTATACGCAAATGACCGCATGTTTAGGCTGAAAAACAGATTCACTGCCAATGATTTGCCGGTGTCCATTTTGGTTCCGGCACACAACGAGGCCGTGACAATTGTAGACAGTGTGAACTCATTGCTGGCGGTGGATTATCGAAACTATGAAATCGTTGTGATAGACGACGGCTCGCAAGATGATACGGCACAAAAACTCATTGATGCATTCAAACTTAAGTCTATGCATCGCTATGTTGAACGTGTGCTGACGTGCCAGCCTGAACAAGCGATCTATAAAAATGTGGTGCAGGGGGTTGCAATCACCCTTGTGTGCAAGGAAAACGGTGGCAAAGGCGATGCATTGAACATGGGGATCAATGTTTGCAAACACCCTTATTTCATCAGTGTGGATGCGGACTCAAAGTTGCACAAAGATGCCCTGACAGAAATTGTGCGACCGGTGCTTGAGGACGACACGGTGGTGGCGGTTGGAGGCATGGTGCTGATTTCGCAATGCCTACATATGCAAAATGATGAGCAGGTTAACTACCGTTTTCCCTCTAACCTGTTGGTGGGCTTGCAAGCCCTAGAATATAATCGGTCGTTTTTGGCCAGCCGCATTTTTTTGGATACCTTCAACGGTAATTTGATTATTTCCGGCGCGTTTGGCTTGTTCAAAAAAACCACAGTCATGAACGCTGGAGGCTACAACACCAAAACATTGGGTGAAGACATGGACCTTGTGCTGCGGTTGCATGGTTATTGCCGAAACAACAATATCAAGTATCGCATGCGCTATCAGTCAAGCGCCGTTTGTCTTACCCAGGCGCCAACCACCATGCGTGATCTCAGCGGTCAGCGACGCAGGTGGCATTTGGGTTTGTTGCAAAGCATGTTTTCGCACCGGCGTATGCTAATGAACAAAAAATTTGGTCTGGTGAGTTTTCTTTCTTATATGTACTATCTGGCGTATGAATTGATGGCACCGTTTTTTGAGTTGTTTGGTGTGGTCACAATGGTTCTGGCTTATTTTGCAGGCATGCTGAACTTTGGTTATATGATTGCATTTTTGGTGTTGTATGCCTTGTATGGCTCTATCATCAGTCTCACGGCGTTTTCGCAGCACATTTATGTGCAAAAAATTCATATGTTGCCGTGGCAGATGTTTAAAGCAATGCTGCTTTCTGTGATGGAGTTTGGCTTTTTTCGCTATGTGCTTGTGTTGGTGCGCATTATGGCCGTTTTTCGCTATGGCAAAAACAAAAGCACTTGGGGCAAAATCAAACGCGTGTGATGAGATGATTAGCCGAAAAATTCACCCCCAAGCGAGTGGCTTGGGGGTTTGTGGCTTTGGTTTCGCGCTCTGGGTTGCGCCGACCGTGCATCTGCAAGAAAAAACACTTGCCTTTTGTTGAAAATCGTGTTAAGATAGATGGTATATCATTGTAATAGGAGGACGATGTTTTGGCAAACACTTTGCTAAGCGTTGGCATTGACATCGGCACCTCCACCACGCAGGTGATTTTCAGTAAGCTAACACTGGAAGACCTTGGCGGGCGCTTTACCGCACCGAACATCGCCATTACCAAAAAAGAAGTGATTTATCGCGGGGAAATTCATGAAACCCCGCTACTAAACCACAGCTTGATTGACACACAAGCATTGTGTGTGTTGGTCGAGGGTGAGTTTCGGCAGGCAGGCTTTGCCGTGGGAGCCACCGACACCGGCGCGGTGATTATCACTGGCGAAAGCGCACGACGCGAAAATGCTGCCGCTGTGCTGCAGCAACTCAGTGGTTTTGCGGGCGAGTTTGTTGTGGCGACTGCCGGACCGGATTTAGAATCGCGCATCGCCGGGCAGGGCAGTGGGGCCCAGGCCTATGCGCAAGAGCATGGCTTGCATGTGGTGAACTTCGACATTGGCGGCGGCACCACCAATGTTGCCGTGTTTGATTGCGGAAAGCTGACGGCAACGGCTTGTTATGACATTGGCGGCCGTTTGCTGAAGTTTACACCACAGGGCAAGTTGATTTATCTCAGTGAACACGCCGAAAAAATCGCGCAGACAATTGGCTTGTGCTTGCGGGTTGCGGATACACCCAGTTTAGCTGACTTGCGTGCATTGGCCCAAGCCATGGCACAGCAGCTTGAAGTGAATACTTGCGAATTGCTGACCCCCAACAGCGTGTTGCTGTTTAGCGGCGGCGTAGCAGACTGCATTTATCGCACAGGACATGAGTTGTTTGCCTACAACGATTTCGGTGTGTTGTTGGGGCAGGCTGTGCGCAACAGCCGTCTGTTTGGCTACCAAGTGCTTGCGCCGCAAGAAACCATTCGTGCAACCGTAATGGGTGCCGGCAGCTACACCACCACGCTTTCGGGCAGCACCATTGGCTATACCCATGCCGACTTATTCCCGTTAAAGAATTTGCCCGTGTTTGCGCTTTCGCCGCAACAGGAACAGGATGCGTTTGACCATGGCAAAGCTGATGACTTTGCACATGCACTGTGCGATTTCGTGCAGCAAACAGATGCCAACTGCGTGGCCATTGCGTTTGCAGGCAAACCAAGCCCCGGATGGCAGGAGCTGAAGCGCTTGGCACAGGCCTTGCAACAGGCAGCAAGCCAAGCACAGCTTGATCCTAACATACCTTGGGTGTTTCTGGCGCAGCACGACATTGGCAAGGCACTTGGGCTGGCCATGACACCCTACGCGCAGGGACGAGCTGTCATCACACTTGATGGCATAGATGCGCGGCAACCGGACTGCTACTTGGACATTGGCAAGCCATTGATGAACGGCCAAGTGGTGCCCGTTGTGATAAAAACATTATTGTTTGGATGAGCGTAGTTAATGTAGAGTGTAAAGTGTAGAGTGTGGAGTCAATCAACTTAGAAGTTGCTCTCGTGTAGGGGCGGCTATTAGCCGCCCGCTCCTCTTGATGGCGATATATAGACGAACGGGCGGCAGGTTGCCGCCCCTACACAAGAGGCTGTTCACAAGTTGACTTACAATATAACGTAGAGTCGTTTTCCCACCCTACACTATACACTTTACATTCTACACTTGAAAAAGGAGATAGCATGAACCTGACCACCACGCTGCACGGAAAATCTTTCACGTTTCGTGATGTGAAGGATGTGCTTGCTCGTGCCAATGAAGAAAAGTCCGGCGACAAATTGGCGGGTGTAGCAGCGCAAAGCAGCTTGGAACGCGTGGCAGCCAAACAAGTGCTAGCGAATTTGCTGGTGAGCGATTTGCGCGAACATCCCGTTGTGCCGTATGAACATGATGATGTGACGCGTATCATTCAAGATGGCGTAGACGAGCAAGTGTATGCAGAAATTCGCAACTGGTCTATGGCTGAACTGCGGCATTTTCTGTTGGACACCGCCTCAACAGAGGCCATGATCAGACGCATCAGCACAGGCCTAACCTCCGAAGTGGTTGCGGGCGTGTGCAAGCTCATGGGCAATTTAGACCTCGTGTACGCCGCTTCCAAGATGCGCGTGCCTGCCACCTGCAACACAACCATCGGCTTGCGCGGCACCTATTCAACGCGCCTGCAGCCCAACCACACCACAGACAGCGTGCCGGGCGTAACAGCATCGCTGCTGGAAGGTTTAAGCTATGGCTGCGGCGATGCACTGCTGGGTTTGAACCCGGTGAATGACTCCGTGGGCACCATGACGGAAATCCTCAAACGCTTTGCACAAATTAAGCAGGAATACGCCATTCCCACGCAAACTTGTGTGTTGGCACACATCAAAACCCAAATTGAAGCACTGAAACAAGGCGCACCCATGGACATGATTTTTCAGTCCATCGCAGGCAGCCAAAAGGGCAACGAAGCATTCGGCTTCACCACACAAACCGTTCAAGAAGCCCGAGCGTTGCTGAAATCACACGGCACGTCGCGCGGGCCCAACGTAATGTATTTCGAAACAGGGCAGGGTAGTGAGCTTTCCTCCGATGCACACTACGGCGCAGACCAAGTGACCATGGAAGCGCGCTGCTATGGCTACGCCAAAGCCTTTGCGCCATTTATGGTCAACACCGTGGTAGGCTTCATTGGCCCGGAATACTTATATGACAGCCGACAAGTCATCCGCGCAGGCCTTGAAGACCATTTCATGGGCAAGCTTTCGGGTGTGCCCATGGGTTGCGATTGCTGTTATACCAATCACATGCAGGCTGACCAAAACGATGTGGAAAATCTTGCGTTATTGCTGGCCGTAAGCGGCGTGAACTTCACCATTGGTGTGCCAGCCGGCGATGATATCATGCTTAACTATCAAACCAATGCTTACCACGACGCTGCAGCCATTCGCGAGGTGCTGGGACTAAAGCCCATTGCGGAGTTTGACACATGGCTGGAGAAAATGGGCATTACGCGTGACGGCAAACTCACAGAGCTTGCGGGCAAGCCTGAACTGATTTTTGGGAGGTGATGTGATGACGCAAGAAGCATTGGTAGAGTTAATTGTTAAGGCGATATTAGAGCAAACGCAGAGCGTAGTTGCACCTGCCGTCAAAGATTATAATTCGGGCGGATTAGCATCCGCCCCTACAGCCAACCCACACACCTCCGCGCGCATTGGGGTTGGTCGAGCGGGCGCTCGTTTGCGCACCGACACCTACCTGCAATTTCGCGCAGACCATGCCGCAGCACGCGATGCCGTGTATAACGATGTGCCTGCCGAGCTGTTGCAACAGCTCAACTTGCCTGAGTTCGTCACCCAATGCCAAAGCCGCGATGAATTTCTCACCCGGCCAGACTTAGGGCGCGTGTTTAACGAACAAACCAACAAAGCCATCGCCGCGCACAATCCTCAGCCCTGCGATGTGCTGATTTACGCAGCCGACGGCCTCAGCTCAAAAGCCGTTGCAGCGAACTTGGAAAACATCTTGCCTGTGCTCACCGAAAGCATAAGCCAGCAGGGGTTGCGCTGCGGCAGGCCGTTCTTTGTGAAATATGGTCGTGTGGCCAGCATGGAGCAAGTTGCGCAATTGACTGGCGTGAAGGTGGTGTGCGTGCTCATTGGCGAGCGGCCTGGTCTGGGTTCTGCCGAAAGCATGAGTGCCTACATGGCCTATGCGCCCACGGTTGGCATGCCCGAAGCGCGCCGCACCGTGGTTTCGAATATCTACAGCGGCGGGCTGAACGCCGTGGAAGCTGGGGCATATGTTGCCGAGGTGCTGGGGCGCATGCATCGCGAGAAAAAAAGTGGGGTGGAATTGAATGAAGGGTAACACCTTACATTTGATGGTTGGGCTACCATGTAGTGGAAAAACCACCTATGCCCGCCAGCTTGCGCAACAAACAAACGCGTTGCTGCTCACGCGCGACACGTGGCACCTAAAATTATTCGGCGATGATGTTGGCGATGCCCAACACCACGAAAGACATAACCGTCTGGAAGCGTTGCTGTGGGATATCGCAAAGCATGTCTTAACAATCGGCGGCGATGTCATTCTTGATTTCGGCTGCTGGAAACGAGCTGAACGCGATATCTACAAAGCTCGGGCGACTGAACTGGGCGTCAACTTCAAGTTGCATTATATGGACGTGCCTGTTGCGGAATTACATCGCCGCTTGGCACTGCGCAACCACAACCCCGATGAAAGCGCATTCTTCATTCCCGCCGCGGAACTTGATAAAGTAATCGGGAAGTTCCAGCCGCCAACCGAAGACGAGTTTGTATAAGAGGAGACCACCATGCAAGGTCAACGCATCCCAACCACGATTTTAAGCATGCGCATTTTGCCCAACGCCAACCATGCTTTGCTCAAAGAGCTGGGCGCACAGGCGGGCGAGCGCAGCTTGGGTATTTTTACCACAGACTGCGACGACGTGGGTTATGTTGCCCTCGACGAAGCAACAAAAAAAGCCGAAGTGCGTGTGCTCTATGCCCGCAGTATGTATGGCGGGGCGAGCAACGCAAGCACACGTCTGGCCGGTGAGTTCATCGGCATTTTGGCAGGCCCCGACCCTGAACAAGTGCGTGCGGGACTCGGCGCAGCAGCCAGTTACATCGAAAACGACGCCGCATTTTATGGCGTGGATGAGCAAAACAGCGTAGTGTATTTCGCGCATTGCATTTCGCGCACAGGCACCTATCTTTCCACGCAGGCGAATGTGCCAGCGGGCACCGCCATGGCCTATCTCATCGCCCCGCCGCTTGAGGCAACCGTGGCACTTGACGCCGCCCTCAAAGCTGCCGAAGTTGAGCTTGCCGTGTATTATGGCCCGCCCAGCGAAACCAACTTTGCAGGTGCGCTGCTCACTGGCGACCAAGCCGCCTGCCGTGCAGCATGCGAAGCCTTCGCCGAAGAAGTCACGCGAGTTGCGCAAGAACCGTTGATCGGAGCACTTTGATGTATACCAAGCAAGATTTCCTGTCACAGCTAGCCAAATTAGGCATTGACCCGCAGGGCACGTTGATGGTGCACAGTTCATATAAAGCGATTGGCGAGGTTGAGGGGCGCGGTGACACCGTGCTTGACGCGCTAGTGGAGTACATGCAACCCGGTTTGCTGGTGATGCCCGCCCACAGCTGGAGCAATGTGCACACACGCAGCAATCCCGTGATGGACGTGCTGCACACCCCCACCTGCATTGGCGTGTTAACAGAGCTGTTTCGCAAGCGGCTCGGCGTGCTGCGTTCGCTGCACCCCACGCATTCGCTTGCAGCACTTGGCGCTGATGCAGAAACTTTTCTGGCTGGCGAAGAACATATCCAAACGCCCTGCGGCAAAGGCGGCGCGTATTACCGACTGTGGGAGCGCAATGCGCAGATTTTGCTCATTGGCGTGAACTTCATCCGCTGCACGTTTATTCACGGCCCAGAGGAATGGGACGGCGCGATCGGCACAATTTCGCCGGAAAAGATGGATCTTTACGCGATTAACCATGCGGGGCAACGGCTGCACACGCCGCAATATCGACATTGTTCGCGCATTGGTTCAGACACATTTAGCAAGCTGGAACCCCAAGCATTGCAAGCGGGGATTCTTACACTGGGTCGCTTTGGCGATGCCACCGCGCGTGTGATGCACGCAAAGCCTCTACGCAGCATGATTGCCAATCTGCTGCGAGAAGACCCGCACTATTTGAACCGTTATTAAGGAGAAGTTTTAATATGCTCGACCGCGACTTGGAATCCATTCAAGCAGTTCGCGATATCATGAAAAAAGCGAAAATTGCCGCCGAATCCCTTGCGAAATTGTCGCAAGAGCAAATTGACTGTATCTGCGCGGAAATCGCCAAAGCGGGCGCAGCGCAAGCCGAGCCACTGGCCAAGCTTGCCGCTGAAGAAACCGGCTTTGGTCGCTGGGAGGATAAAGTCCTCAAGAATTTGCTGGGCTCGGCCATGGCTTGGGAATATTGCAAAGACATGAAGACCATTGGACTGTTGCACGAAGATAACGCAACAGGCCTGTGGGAAATCGGCGTGCCTGTGGGCATTGTGGCAGCACTCATTCCCTCCACCAACCCCACCAGCACCACATTGTATAAAGCCATTATCTCGCTCAAAGCAGGCAACGCGGTCGTCGTCAGTCCACACCCGGGCGCAAAGCGCAGCATTTTGGCAGCGGTGGAAATTATTCAACAAGCCGCGGCACGCGCGGGCGCACCCGAACACGCCGTGCAAGCCATCACGTTAACGACCATAGAAGCCACAAATGAACTCATGCGCCACCGTGACACTGGGGTAATTCTCGCCACGGGCGGTGAGGCCATGGTGCGTGCTGCCTATAGCTCGGGCAATCCGGCCATTGGCGTGGGCCCTGGCAACGGCCCGGCGTTCATCGAAAAAAGCGCGGATATCCCTACGGCGGTACGGCATATCATTGAGTCAAAAACCTTCGACAACGGCACTATCTGTGCTTCAGAGCAAAGCGTGGTGGTAGAATCTGCCGCGGCACAGCAAGTGGAAAAAGAGTTCATCGCACAGGGCGGGCATTTTCTCAGCGAAAGAGAAAGCGAGCAACTAGGCAAACTTTTGCTGCGTCCAAATGGCACAATCAACCCGCAGGTGGTGGGGAAATCTGCCTTGAAAGTGGCTGAAATGGCGGGGTTCATGGTGCCCTCTAGCACACGCGTGCTGCTCTCGCGGCAAGATAGCGTGGGCGCGAAAAATCCCTATGCCCGCGAAAAACTTTGCCCGGTGCTCGCATGGTACGTGCAGCCCGATTGGGAAAGTGCCTGCCAGCGCTGCATGGAATTGCTGCACATCGAAGGCGTGGGCCACACGATGGTCATTCACTCGCAAAACCAGGCGGTCATTCGCGAATTTGCGCTGCAAAAACCGGTTTCGCGCTTGCTGGTGAACACCCCGGCGGCACTGGGCGGCGTGGGTGCTACCACTTCGCTTGCGCCTGCGCTCACGCTGGGTTGCGGCGCCATTGGCGGCAGCGCCACGTCGGATAACGTCACGCCTATGCATCTGATGGATGTGCGCAGGGTGGCATGGGGCAAAACAGAGCTGAGTGCGCTTCGGTCCGCACAGCCTGTAGGGGCGGATGCTAATCCGCCCGCATATTACACACCCACCCAAAACCTCGATATCACACCTGAGCAAATTGCAGAAATCACCCGCAAAGTGATGCAACGTTTGGGGCAGATATAAATTGCACGCCCCCACCTGCACGCCTACGACGTGCTTTCCTCCCCCAAGGGGGAGGCCTTGGCAACACCTGCAACGCTTGAGCTTCGCCAGAGTCGCCAGACTGCAAGGCTCCAAGCTCGGAAACTGACTTGTAAGGGCATCGCCCATGCAATAAATACACACATTAAAATCTTAGGAGGATTCTCAAATGGCAACATTGCAAGCACTCGGTATGGTGGAAACAAAAGGCCTAGTAGGCGCTGTGGAAGCAGCAGATGCTATGGTCAAAGCGGCAAACGTTAACCTCGTGGGCAAAGTTCACGTGGGCGGCGGCTTGGTCACAGTCATGGTACGCGGCGACGTTGGTGCCGTGAAAGCCGCAACCGACGCAGGTGCAGCAGCAGCCTCGCGCGTGGGCGAACTGGTTAGCGTGCATGTCATTCCGCGCCCGCACAACGAAGTGGAGTGCATTCTGCCCACCTTGGAAACCAGCGATAAAGCATAATGAAATTTGTCACAGAAGCAGAGCTGCGCGCCCTATGCTTGCCCGACGGCATGCTGTTACGGCTGCCCATGGGTCAGCAGCTCAGCCCTGCCGCACAAGAATATTGCGCACGGCGGGGCATCACAGTGGTGTTCCAAAAACCGGAACACATGACGCATCTGAACAAAACGCAACTGGTGCCAAAAACGCACCAGCGCATCGCGTTGCGCGGCAAGCTCGATAGCCTGCAGGCGTTGTTGCTGCAAACCATTGCACAGGCGCGGCAGCTAAACCGCCAAGATTGCGCAACCGGCTTGCAGGAATGTTTCGACTTGGCGCAGGCAATCATGGCAGCGGAAGTGAAAGAACAGCTACTGCCGTCGCCGGCTCTGCTTGGGCTAGACAGCGCAGAACTGCGGGCGCAATCGCATGAGCACTATGTTGCGCCTCATGCGGATATGCCTGTGCTTTGCCTTGCGCTGAACGTGGTGCGCACACAAGTGCGAGAAACCGAGCTGGCTGCCTGTGCCATTGAGCGTGAAGATCTCATTGAAGCACTCAATCGCATGAGCAGTGCGGTGTATCTTCTGTTTTTGAGGGAGGTTGCCGCATGAAGCGTGTGTTGATGATCAGCGGCAGCCCAAGACCACAAGGCGCAACACAAGTGGTATTATCGCTGTTGCAAACGGAGCTGGAAGCTGCAGGCAACTGCTGCGAAATTGTGCGATTGAGCGATTGCGAGATTAAGTATTGTCTGGGCTGCCAAGTTTGCTACAAAACAGCACAATGTGTGCAGCGTGACGCAATGGACACGTTGTTTGCGAAAATGGCACAGGCAGATGTGCTCGTGCTTGCGTCACCATCTTATTGGGGCGATGTGACGGGGCAAATGAAAGTTTTCTTCGACCGTTGTACGCCCTATTGTAACACGCACACACCACATGCCAGCTTGCCCAGCGGCAAGCAAGGCTATGCCATTGCGCTGCGCACAGGTTCAAACGCTGGTGAGTGCCTGCACATCATTGAAAGCATTCGGCATTTTTATGGGCACTTGAACATTGCGTGCGGCAACGATAATGCCGTATATCTTTGTGGAGTCGCGCAAGCCAACGACATTTCAAATGAGCAAAGCGACCAACTGCGTCGCTTTGCAAGGAGCATTGCATGAACGAACAACAAATCAAAGAAATTGTCGCTTCGGTGCTGGCAGGCGCAGGTCAAGGCCAAGCAGGGGTGCTTACTGGCATCCCCATTGAAGCAAGTGCGCGGCATGTGCATCTGAACGCGCAAAGCTTTGCGGCACTGTTTGGCCAAGGTGAATTAAAACAAGTGCGTGCGTTATCGCAGCCCGGCGAGTTTTTAAGCGAGCAGCGGGTGAGCATCGCTACACCCAAAGGCATGCTGGAAAACATCGCTGTGCTCGGGCCGTTGCGCAAGGCCACACAGGTCGAACTTTCGCTCACCGATTGCCGCACCCTTGGCATCGAGGCTCCGTTGCGCTTGTCGGGTGATTTAACAGGTGCAGCAGAGGTCACGCTCATTGGCCCTGCGGGTGTGTTTCAGGCCAAGCAAAGCACGATTGTTGCGAAACATCATGTGCATATGAGCCCGAAAGATGCCGCAAAATTCTGCGTGAAAGATGGCGACTTGGTCAGCGTGCGTGCGCAAACAGCAAGGCCGGTTGTGTTTGAGCAAGTTGTTGTGCGGGTGCGTGAGAACTTCACCTTGGCGATGCACATTGATTTTGACGAAGCCAACGCCTGCATGCTGCATACTCAGCGTGCGGTGCAACACACGCAGCCTGAGCAAGCGATCATCGCAGACAAAGTCATCACCGAAACACGGGCGAAAGAGCTATGTGCGCTTGGCGCAGCGGTATGTTTGCACAAGGGCACCATCATCACGCCCAGCGCGAAAGATATTTTTAGCCAACATAAAAGTGAAGTGATTTTCAAATGATTGATGAAATCTACAATTTGTATTTAGAGTGTTTTCCAAATTATCGGTGTTCCCGTATGTGCTTTGAGGAATTTCTAAAGCCAGAACAAGCGGTACTTTTTACGCAATATATGGGAGATAGACTTGCTGCGTTTGTTATGATATGGGGCAACTCGATTGCTCTGCTGTGTGTAGATTTGCCGTATCGAAATATGGGGTTCGGTTCTCGTCTGCTGAGAAAAGCGGAGGAGCATATCATAAATGCAGGAGCCGATAAAATTATCCTCGGTCATGGCTCGCACTATCTTCTGCAAGGGGTTCCAACAACAGACAAACAAACAGTCCCTTTTTTCGAGAAACGCGGATATACCGCCGAATGGACAAGCGCGAACATGATTTTACCCCTTGAAAGTTATAATATAAACAGTATAAATATTCCCGCGCTGCCGCCGAACATATCATTTCGTTTTGCTGTTGATGTGGATAAAGAAGCACTATTATTGGCGGTAGATGACGCAGAACCTCATTGGCGCGGGATTTTTGAAGCTTGCTCTGACCCTGTCATTTTAGCCATTGAATCTGGCACCAACCGCATTGTTGGGTTTGCAATCATGTCCAAAGACGGCGGAAGATTCCTCGATGGAGCGGGATGTATCGGCTGTGTTGGTGTTGTTCAATCCGCGAGGGCTAAAGGGATAGGGCGCAGGGTGGTGGCAGAGGGAATCGAATGGTTGAAAATACAGGGAATCCCTTGTGTTGAACTTAGATACGTTGAGCTGGTTGATTGGTATAAGGCCTTAGGATTTCAAGTGATCGGGTGGCAGTGGATGGGCGAAAAGGCAACACAAACATTAGGCACCACATAAATAGTACTGAGCAATTTTCGTGACACGCTGGTGTTTTTGAGCACCTAGAAAGACCGGAGAAAATGGTAATCTGTAAAGTCGTTGGCCATGTTTGGGCCACAAAAAAAGAATCCAGCCTAGAAGGGCTGAAATTGATGGTTGTGGAATCAGAAGCCGATGCAACGTCGTTCGTTGCGGCCGATGTAGTGGGTGCTGGCATTGGCGAGCGCGTGCTTGTGGTGTCGGGTTCCACCGCGCGCCGCGCATTGGGCCAAGACGACTGCGCGGCCGACTGCGCCATCGTGGGCATCATTGACCCAACGGAGAAAGCATGATGCAATTGCAACAGCAAGTGCAGCAAGCCGGTGTGGTTGGCTGCGGCGGCGCAGGCTTTCCCACGCATGTGAAGCTGGCCGCGCAGGGGGTAGATACCCTCGTCATCAACGGGGCAGAATGCGAGCCCTTGCTTCGCACTGACCGTTATTTGATGCGCGAGCATGCTGCGGCAATCATCGCGGCAACCGCGGCGGCGAAAGAGCAGCTCGGTGCAGCTCAAGCATGCATTGCACTCAAAGAGAGTTATCATGCAGAAATTGCAGCGTTGCAGCAGGCTATTGACGCACTTGCTGCCCCGGTGGAGCTATTTTTGCTCAAAAGCTTTTACCCTGCTGGTGACGAACAAGTGCAGGTATATGAAGTGACGGGGCGTGTTGTGCCGCCGGGCGGCATTCCGCTGGACGTAGGCTGTGTGGTCAGCAACGTGGCCACGATGTTCGCAGTGCACCACGCCATGCATGGCAGGCCCTTCACGCAGAAATATTTAACCATCACCGGAGCGGTAGCATCGCCTTGCGTCATCAAAGCCCCGCTGGGCACCAGTTTTGCAGATTGCCTTGCCTTGGCAGGTGGAGCCCTGGTTGACGACTTTATGGTCGTTAGCGGCGGCCCGATGATGGGCAAGGCCATGACAAAAGAACAAGCCATGCAAACGCACGTGAGCAAAACGACCTCAGGGTTTCTGGTGCTGCCACCGCGCACGCGGCTTTGGCAAATCGCGCAGCTGAGCACAACGCACATCCGCAACCGTGCACGTGCCGCCTGCATTCAATGTAGTTTTTGCACACAGTTGTGTCCGCGCTGGTTGCTGGGGCATCCCATCGAGCCGCATAAAATCATGCGACGCACAGCAGGCGGACAAGCCATTGAAGCATTGCTGGATGACCCTGTTGTGCGTGCAGCGCAATATTGCTGCGAATGCGGTGTTTGCGAGCTTTACGCCTGCCCCATGGAGCTTAACCCGCGCAGAATTAACGCGTTGATTAAACAGGCCTGTCAGCAGCAGGGGCTGCGCGCTGAAAAAGGTGAGACCAACCTGCAAGCGCGTGAATATCGTGCCGATCGGCGCATTCCCACGCAAAAAGCCGCCATGCGTGCAGGTGTGGGCAAGTGGTATAACACCGAGCCTACACTATTTGTGCAAGCGCAGCCAACTGAAGTTTATATAGCACTCAATGCGCATATCGGCGCACCGGCACAGTCGATTGTTCAAGTTGGTCAGCAGGTAACATTGGGGCAGTGCATTGCAATGACACCAACAGATAAGCTCGGCGTAGACTACCACGCCTCAATTGCTGGTGAAGTTATCCATGTTGGCGAGACTGTAATCATTAGAAAGGTGGGCAATTAGGTGGACTGCATTGGTTTTTTGGAGTTTTCATCCATCGCCCGCGGGATTGAAGCGGCTGATGCCGTGTGCAAAACAGCTGAAGTGGAGCTGATTTTTGCACGTGCCAGCTGCCCGGGAAAATATTTTTTGCTGTTTTTCGGCCAAGTTGCGGCTGTGCAGTCCTCGCTTGATGCGGGGCTTGCCTCGGCGCAAGGCCATGTGGTGGACCACTGCCTGATTGCCCGCCTGCACCCACAAGTCGTGCGCGCCATCAACCTCACTGCCGAGCCACAACAGTGTGGGGCGTTAGGCGTGATGGAATTTTACAGCGTGACGGCCGCCATTTATGCCGCAGACGCTGCCGTGAAGGCAGCTGATGTTGCGTTGGTGGAGTTACGGCTTGCCACGGGCATTGGTGGCAAATCCTTCGCGGTGCTCACCGGCGATGTGGCCGCGGTGAGCGAAGCGGTGGCCTGCGGCGTTGCCACACAAGAAAGCCAAGGCATGACCCTTGCGCATGTGGTGATTGCCAACCCGCGGCCAGAAGTGTTTGAAAGTTTGCTGTAGCGAGACCGCGCTTTCACGTTGTGGGAGCGTGTTTTTTATGTCTGCGAGAAATTTTGCTGGAAAAGAGATGATTTATTCAAAAAAAGATTGCTTTTTATAGTATCTTATAGTATAATTAACAAGAGAGGGTTATTAAAGGTAGAGTGGAGCTTCAAATGAAACGGCTATTTATGCGTTGCAAGGGAAAAAGCCAAACCATCATTAGCGCAACTGCGTTAGTGCTGGCTGTGATGATTGTGATTACAATTCCGCAGCTTTCCATTGTGTTGGCAAGATATACTTCTACAGTCAGCCCAGCGGCAACAACGGTGCGGGCTGGCAGGTTTGATGTAGTGACGTCTTCGCGTGACTATATCGGCCAAGGCAATTGGTCTGCCGAAGCAAACATTATCCAGCTGACACAAGCTGGCCCCACGGTAACTACGTTTGAGTTGCCGTTGTTTGATTTTGCATACTCGACCAACGATGGCAGAGGCGGCTTTCCCACTGTGCTCGGCTCTGATATTGTAGAGCATGTGTTTCGCCCGCGTGAACCCTTTGGCCACAACAACGCATCGGCGCATATCTTAGAGAACGCACCAGCTGGTTATTATGCGTTCATTATTCGCGGCGGCGACGGCGGCGCAGGCAGGCTTCCCAACGGCAACCGAGCATCATACGGCGGCGCAGGCGGACTGGTGATGGGTTATTTCAGGCTTGATACCCCGCAAACACTATTCATTGAAGTGGGCAGTGCAGGCAGGGGCGGCAACACCCAAACACAGCCAAGCAGAGCGCATTTTGGCGGCGGCAACAACACAAACGCTGGCGGCCAAGGCGGCGGAGCCACAACGATTTCAACCGTTTGCCTGCGCACGCAAAACGCTTGGGGCAATCACATTGCTGTTGCTGGCGGCGGTGGCGGCGGTGGTGGCAGCAATGGCACTCAATTTCACATCAATAATAACGGCGGCAATGCTGGCGGCGCAGGTGGCGGCACCGGCGCACAGGCAAACCCGATTCTCAATGGCTCTGCGGCTGACCAAGTGGGCACATCTGGTGTGTTCATGGGTAGAATGAGTGCTGGGTTTCAATCAGGCAACCCAGCAGCAATGCTGAAAGATCACCAAGCACCTGGTCGCCCTGGCAGCCCCAATGCGCCCAGCACCAGCGGCGGCGGCGGCGGCGGCGGCGGTGTCGGTAACACACAAGCTGGTGGCGTGCCAGGCGGCAGCAGCGGAACCGCCGGAACAACCGGATGGATGATATCCGGCGGAAACGCAGGGCATTCTGGCAATGCAACAAATGGATCTGGCGGCGGCGGTTCAGGCTGGCTTGGCGGCGGCGGCGGCGGAAACAACCAGGGTTGGCACGGTGGAGGCGGAGGCGGTGCTTCCTATGCACGCAACGATGTGCGGCCTTTGAGCAATGACTTGATCGCATCTGATTTTTTCAGCGACTTAGTCGCGCTGCAAGCTTACGCACTGTCCAACGCTCGTTATGCCCAAGGCAACCCACCCAGAGTTGTCGTGCGTGACGAACTTCGTTCCATCGCGCTGCAAGACCCTTCAATTATCGAAGACTATGCCAATGCAGGCTGGAATGGTTTTGCCTATATCGTGTACACTGGCCCGGTGCACCCCAGCGAAGCCGAACGCCGAGCATTGGTTGTTGCCCCTGGAACAGGGCTATTTGGTGCACCATTGAGCAACCCAAACACAACAGGCGAAAGCTCCGAAGATGGCATTTTTCGTTATACTACCCTTGATTTTCACAATAGATCTGAAGTTCCGGTTCGCATTAGAATTGAATACGACCCCGTAAACTCCAGAATGCCCAATGTGAGCAACACTGGCGTGGTTGCCATGGGCACCGGTGCCAGTGCGGGGCTTAGGCCACCGATTTTGATCCGACCATTCGTCGCCAACATCGATAATATGTTTATGATCAGCGAAACAACCGCGCTTCGTAATATTTATCGTAACCGCTTGAACACCGGGCGAATTGTCTTTGCCATGACCAATGACCATCGCACTGGCTTGCCCTTTGCTAGTTTAGTAAACAACGATGGCTGGATTGTTCTTCAGCCCGGGCAGGCAACAGGAGTAGACCTGCCAACCGTTGGAATTGGATGGGTGTGGTTTTATGATGTGGAAGGAATGCCAATTTTTGATGCAGGTGGTATACGATTCGGCCATGGTACGACTGTGCTGCCGAACCCAATTCCGGCGAACCAAAGGGGTCGCGGTTACAACACATGGGGCACCGTTACTGCCCAACCGAATCGTGCCCAAAACACTTGGCACGGCCTAAACAACCCGGCGATTATTCCGCACATTAGCGGAACAACCCGTGCGGATAATATCGACCGCTTCGACACTATCTTGGGCAGAGAAGCGGCCAGACGGCGGCAAAATGGTCTGCCCCCGCTGGAAATATCATTAGCATTCCGCATCACCATTGAACAATTGGCGGCTTAAACGAAACAGGAAGGAAACGATTCAACATGAAGCAAAGCAAGAAAAAAGCACCGTTGCCCATGCCAATTGTCATCGCAGCTGCCATCCTGTTAACGTTTAGCGTGCTGTTTGTTGTGCCCAACACAATTGCGCGATACGTAAGCGTTGCACAAGCGGAAGCGCAGGCTCGCATGGCAGGGTTTGACATTGATGTGGTTGAGATTGGTTTTGGCGGCAGCCAAATGCTTTATTTCACCAGATCTTCGCCACAAAGTGAGTCACTGTTTTTCATCGAGGCCGTGAATAATAGCGAGGTAACTGTGCGTGCTAGATTACGGTTTTATAATGTGCTGGCGAATAATGGCTCGAACACAGTTGCGCCTGCAAACTTCCAGTGGTGGAACAACAACCATCGTCGTGCGCTGCCAGCTGTTGCCAGTATGTTCAACGCTGGCACTCCTCCCACTAGCCGCACAACAGATACTTTGCCGCATCCGCGCATTGGCAGAATCCGCACGGCAGATACATCCGGCGTGTTTTTTGATGCAACTGACCGCCAGTTTTATGCAACCGGAACACTGGGGACGATTCTTGAAGGCGCGGTGATGCAACCGGGCGAAGCCATTCGGTTTTATTTCAGCATTCTGCCGGAGATGGACGGCCCCCATACCATCAACAACATCAGAAATCACCACGATTTTTCGGGCAACCGCCGCACTCCCCACGACAATTCCGGTGATGCCCGTTACAATGCCGTGTCCCGCATCAATTTTGATATCATCGCAACGCAGGTAGACTAGGGTTTGCAGGCCTTAGTGAAGGAGAAGTTATGAAGCGAATTTTGCAAGCAACTGCCCTTATGCTGGCAGCGGTTATCTTGCTGGCCATTCCCTCGGCGCAGGCGAGATTTATAGACCACTTTGGTTTTGGGCTTGACACACGCAACTCGGCGACACTCCCCTTAAATAACGCAAGAACCACTGGCACTGCCGCCAATATCGCGGCAAATGCTCAGCGGGGCTTCGACATCGTGCATTCCGCCAACCACCTGTTTGAGTTCCGGGGCAGTTCGCATTCAGCTGGCGAAGTGCAAACGCTAACCAATCTGCTCACGGGCTATTACGGCTTTGTTATCCGTGGCGGCGACGGCGGCGTTGGCAGAATGCAAAATCATTTTTCTGCTTATGGTGGTTCCGGCGGCTATGTGATGGGCTACTTCCATGTGGACGCCACGGTTACATCTACGCTTTACATCCAAGTGGGGCACGCTGGCAGGGGCTGGAAGACCGCTAATGATTGGGGCGGCTGGCCTGGCGGCGGATATGGTGAGTGGTGGAGCGGCAGCGGCGGTGGATACACAATGATCGCCACGTCGTCCAATGTTACATCGCACAACAGCAGCATTGTTGCGGTTGCTGGAGGCGGTGGTGGCGGCGGCGCTGTTGATTCCAACGGCTTGCCCTCAGGCGATTTCAATGACGTACGAGACAATACAGACCCAAACAGCCGCGGCGGCCATGCTGGCGGTGCTGGACCTTTGGGTGATGCGTTTAATCCTGCGCTCAATGGCAGTGCTGCTGGGCAAACAGGCACCGTTGCGATTAACAGCGGCGGTGTTAATGGCAGAATCAGTGGCGGTCTGGCGGGAGGGAATCCTGCCCAAGTGAATATCAGAAACAAAAGCCGCGGGCACTTACGCCCACCCAGAACCGAAGGCAATGGTGGTGGCGGTGGTGGTACAACGCAAGGCGGTGAGGGTGGCTGGACGCAACCAGGCACAAGCGGCACAGCACTGCAGGGTGGTGGCGGTGCGCCGGGTCACGGCGGCGGCGGCGGCGGTGGTTTTTTTGGCGGCGGCGGCGGTGAACGACTTGGAGATGGAGCTGGAAATCGCTGGAAAGGTGGCGGCGGCGGCGGTTCTTCATTTGTGCGCCATGATGTGCAGCCACTGCCAGCGGGAATCATTAACTCCGTTTACTTCAACCCATTTGTCACGCTCCCCAACAATGAGTACAACATGTACACTACTTCGCGCGTGAGACCGAATCGCTACCGCAGGAGTGCCAGACCCACTGGTGAAAATTATGTTGGCAACACCATTAGCGGTGAATTGCGCTTGAATGACGGACAAATTCAAAGCGCGTTTCAAAACAACGGCTTCAATGGCTTTGCATTCATCAAATATCTTGGTCCGCTTCCTCCCGGCGATGATACCATCATTCGCACAGGCTGGCCATTTGATGCCACGCCAGAACAAGCGCCATTGCCGCCGCTGAGTTTCTCTGTCTTTGCTGATGTTCACATGAATACAGGCTGGAGTTGGACGCCTCTCCCTAGCTATGGGCTATCGACAAACGGCCGAATCCGCTTCAATGCACTCTTGCGTGCACTTGATGGTGCTGGCATAATGCCAAACGATGCCCTGATTATCCTGGGTGACAACACAGATGGTGCAGATAGAGAACAGCATTATTTGTTCTATGCGCTGAATGCAGGCGAAAACAAAATTGCACCTCAAAATCATTTTGTGGTTTTGGGTAACCACGATTTAGATAGCGTTGGTTTTGCCACGGGCTTGGATCGACATCTTAATAATAACGGCTCCTCCATTCGTTATCGCGGTTTCACTGGCTTGCCCATCAATCAAATGAATCCCCCAGTTTTCGAGAACAGGCAAGTGAATGGTTACACCTTCATTGTGTTGGGGCCCGAAGTCGCAAACACAGGCGGTCAAACCTACCAACCCACGAGCAACCATCAGCTAAATCTCCTGCGCGCCGCGTTGGCCAGCTCCCCGCCCGGCAAACCCATTTTCATTTTCTCGCACATGTCGCATGACAGGCTTCGTCTGCACCCAGGTGGAGCAAATATAGCAGCGGAAGTGGAAAGCATCATCAGGCAATACCCGGACGTGTTTTTCTTCCATGGGCACACGCACTGGGCATTTTCGGTCAACAACCATGCAGGCGGAAACCACCCACATGCCTTCACTCGAGTCAATGCGCCCTACTTCGGCGAAACCGATGGCTTGGGTCGCGGCGTTTATGTGCAAGTGCTGCCCGACAGAGTGGTGCTTCGGCATCGCAACTTTGCCGGCAGCCCAGCCACATGGGGGAATACGCACACAGTGATGCTGACCAATCCGCGGGGGATGTAACCAACAGCCTCACGCTATAGCTTGCATAGAACAAGAGGGGAGGAGCGGTGCTCATGATCAACCCAATCCGCTGGCTGCGTAGCACAGACGTGGAACACCCAGATGAAGTTCCGCGCCGCGAGCTGAGCGACCTGTTGTTCGCGCTGTGGGGGCAAAGCCATCTGAACAACATGACCAGCGGCGACCGTTTCTTTCACTTTTGCACCAATGTGCTGATGCTGGATGAACGCATTGTTGGCACGCTATTGGGCGCAAAGCGGTTTTTCGATGCCGTGACCGACCCCATCGCCGGCGCGATGATCGACAGCTATCGCTTTCGCGACGGCCGCAAGTTGCTGCCGTGGATTAAATACACCTCGCCACCCATCGCGATTCTGGCTTTTCTGCTGTTTGTCAACTGGGGCTTCCCTAGCCAGAGCATGACCCTGATTTACATCTCCATTGTCTACATTTTGGGCGACATTTTCTATTCCTTCCGCGATGCCGCCATTTGGGGCATGACTGCCGCTGTGAGTGGCCACGCTAGCCAGCGCGCACGTGTGGCGCAGTGGGCAGATCTTGGCGGCACATTCGGCGGATTACTCCCCACCCTCACGTTGCCGATGCTTGCCGGCGGTGGTGTGATGGGCCTTAATCAACAGCAGGTATATCTAATTTTCGCGCTGGTGCTGTGTTTGGGCGGCGGCTTTCAGTCGCTCACCGCCATGGGCATGACCGAACGTGTCACCAGCCCCAGGCCAATCACAACCACCCTCGGTGAAAAAGTGAAAGACCTGTGGGCTAACGTGCGCACACTGCGGCATAACCACATCATCATGTTGTTTTTTGCCAGCGAGCTGCTCGGCCAACTTTCGCCGCGCGTGGGTGATGTCTTCATCTTTCAGCAAATGAGCTACACCGTGTTCGGAACAGAGATCTCCGCCGGTACAGCATTTGTTGTGCTGGGCGCAATTACGATGCTGCCTGGCATGGCGATGAAATTCTTTGCCACCAAAATCGCAGATCGTCTTGGCGGCATGAAACGCGTGCTGATTATCGCGCGCGTGGCGAGTATTATTATGGGTGTGGCGGGATTCTTTGTGGGCGTGCATTCGTTTTGGGCGCTTGCGCTTGTGTTTGTGCTTGATGGCATTGCGAACCTGCCCGGCAGCTTGTTCAGCATTGCCCAGCGCAGCCTCACGGCTGACAGCGTGGAGTATGTAGAATGGAAAATCGACCGCCGCACCGAGGGCATTACCATGAGCATGCGCAATCTCATGAGCAAAATGGGCAACGCCATGCGCAGCTTCATCATGGGATATACCCTCCGCTGGCTGCAATATGACGCCGAATTGATTCCGCTGGGGCGGCCGCAAAACGCGCACTTCAATCGCTGGATTTGGCCGGTGTTTCGTCTGGGGCCAGTCATTGGTCTGGCCATATCGCTCATCCCGCTGTTGTGCATGCACTACCCGGAATCGCTGCGGATGCAGGTGCAGCAAGATATGGTTGCACGGCGTGCCGCCGCCGAACAAATTGAAGAAGAAATGACCGTTTAATCGCAAAAAAACAGGAGCTGGAATTAACCCAGCTCCTATATTTTATATTTCTGCTTGTTTCGCTGCTAACCAGATAGCACATTCTAATCTTTTTTTCAATAATGTACAGCCATCTTCATATATCCCGTGAATGCTGCCACTGGCATGGTAGGCATTGGCGGGGCAGCCGCCTGCGCAGAAATACTTGGCCCAGCAAGCGCGGCACTCTGCTTTGGCATGCAGATTACACCCCGCAAAGTCCTCGCGCAATTCAGGGCGGGTGATGCCCTTGTATACGTTGCCCATGATAAAATCTCGGTTGCCCACAAACTGGTGGCAGGGATAAAACTCGCCATCGGGTGTCACCGCAAGATATTCCGTGCCCACGCCGCAGCCCGCCGTGCGTTTGTAGTAACATGGTCCATGCTGCAAGTTGAGTGTATAGTGATAAAATGAGTACTCGTGATCAAGCATGTCCAGCGCTAGCATTTCATATTCCTGCAACACGCGCTGCAAATCATCAGCAGAAAAATCATGCGGCACCACAGGTTCCAGCGAAAGCTCGCGAAAACCGAGTTCGGTCATGTGCAGAATATCTTGCAAAAAATCGGTGTTGTGGCGCGTGAATGTGCCGCGGATGTAATAGCCCTTGCCCTGCCGTGCCTGCACCAGTTGCTGGAACTTCGGCACCACGATATCATAGCAACCACGCCCATCGTGCGTTTTGCGCAGGCGGTCGTGGGTATCTTTGCGTCCATCTAGGCTCAGCACCACGTTGGAGATTTCACGGTTGCAAAAATCAATCACATCGTCGTCAATCAGCACGCCATTGGTCGTTAGCGTGAAGCGAAAATGCTTGCCGGTTTCGCCTTCTTTGCTGCGTGCATAGGCAACCAGTTGTTTGAGCACATCCCAGTTCAGCAATGGTTCACCGCCAAAAAAGTCAATGTCTAGGTTACGGCGCGGCCCGCTGTTGGCTAGCAGAAAATCAATCGCCGCTCGGCCCACGTCGTAGCTCATCAGTTGTTTATCCCACGCGCGCACAAAGCAATATTCACACGCCAAATTGCAGGCATGCGCCATATGCAAACACATCGCTTTTACGTCGCTTCGCTGTGCTCCCATCCGGTCAGGTGGAATTTCTAATGCAAATAGCTTCCCCGCATCAATCAAGGCTTGCACATCAGGAAAGTCGGCTTGGTTCACGCTGTCCCAATGTTGCACGGCATGCAAAACACACGGGTCGACTATATGAATCGACCCGCTGTTCACGTCAAGTATGATGTTTTTGCCGTGTAGTGTGTAACTGTGTACCATTATTCGGGCTGTTGCTCACAAGGTTGATTGGCCACGCCGCAGCTGGTTTTGCAGGCCGACTGGCAGCTGGTTTGGCATTCGCCGCAGCCGCCGCCACACAGGCTTTCTTGCAGGGTGCGTGTTTCCAAGGTAACAATACGTTGCATAGTGACTCCTAAACTCAAGTAAAATATATGTTTATTATAGCACAAGATGGCACTTTTGTCAAGCGCAGACTTGCATTTGTGCGGCTATTTCACCACAACTCACCCGCAACACAGCAGGGGAATTTGCCCGCACATATACAATCGCCTGCCCCATGTGGGTGCTGCGCGTGTGGTGGCGATAAGGCGTGAGGTCATCGGACACGCCATTGTCGATGCCCAGCAGTTCGCCGCCTTGCAGCGTGCAAGTGATTGGCACATCATCGGTCACCAGTTGCCCTTGTGCATCGCGCAACGAAACCGTGACCTGCACCACACTATCGCCTTGTTCAGCATGCAATTCAATGGCTGCCAATTCACCCGGCGTTTCGTAAATTACTTCCACTCGCTCATTGCCACGCATGGCAACAGCACGCAGCACTTGAAATTTCCCAGGCAACTCAAACGCCGCGCTGTAACCTTCCAAGTCTTTCATGCCCAGCGATTGTCCATCGCAAAACAGTTCAACTTGTTTCGCATTGGTATACACGGTGCCGCAGGGCTCAACATGCGCGACCAGTTCATCTGCCCACATGGCGCGGCGGTGGTGATAGCGCGGCTTCTCAAAGCCCGCAGTGGTCAGCAAGCCCGCCGGCGATAGTCGCACCGGCCAGCCCTGCGCCTCACCCAGATAGTCTACGCCGGTCCACAAAAACTGCCCGCAAATGTCATCATTATCGCGCACCGCCAGCCATTGTTCTTCCTCGTGGCCGTTTTCACTGCCATAAATCACATGGTGTGGATAGGCAGCACGGTCATCGCGATATAAATGCTCCTTGTAGTTATAGCCCACCACATCTAGGGTTTGTGGATAGCCCACTAAATTCGCCAGCTCGGGAAAGGCAATCGCCGCCGTGACCGGGCGTGTGGGGTCGTGTTGTTTTACGATTTCCACCAGCCGTGCAGAAATTTGTGCCAAGCGCTCAGCGTTGGGCTTGTTGGGGTCATATTGCCGCTCCTGCGCGGGTTTGTTGGCATCGTTGTTGCCGGTCATCGTTTTAAACAGTGGGTGGCAGTATGGATCATTGGGATAATCAATTTCATTGCCCACGCTCCACAGTATGATGCTGGGGTGGTTGCGGTCACGCCGCACAAAATTGCGCAGGTCTTGCGCATGCCAGTTGGGGAAGGCATCAGAATAGCCAAAATGCTTCGGCGGATAGACATTGTGCCCCTGCCACCATTTATTTTTGCAGCCTTCCCATTCATCAAAGGCCTCGTTCATCACCACAAAGCCCATCTCATCACACAGGTCCAGCAGGTGGGTGTCAGGCGGGTTGTGCGCCGTGCGAATAGCGTTGCAGCCGCAGGCTTTTAGCTTTTGCAATCGCCGCCGCCATATCTCTTTGGGCACGGCAGCACCCAGTGCACCGGCATCGTGGTGCAGGCACACACCCTTGAGTTTCATGTTCACGCCGTTGAGCCAAAAGCCTGTGTTCGCGTCAAATTTCACCGTGCGAAAACCACAGGCAATCGTCAGTTCGTCGCAGACTTGCCCGTCTTTCGTCACCTGACAAATGAGTGAATACAGGGCAGGGGAGTTTGGCGACCACAGCTTGGGATTTTCCATATGCAGTTGCACGTTGCCAGTTTTGCCGCTGCCATTTACGGTCTTGCCATCTAGGGTGAAGGCAACATCAGCGTCTGCCGAAAGCTCCCACTGCACCTGCAGTGTATGTTTATCCACGCAGTGCACAAACACGCCGTCTTTCACAAAATGCATTGGGTCGAGCACTTCTAAGGTCACATCGCGATAAATCCCGTTGCCGGTATACCAACGGGAATCGGCCAGGTCGTTGTGTTCCACGCGCACGGCTATTACGTTTTCGCCAGCGCGCGCAAATGGTGTGATGTCGTGCGTCACGCTGGTGTAGCCGCAAGGCCGCATGCCCAAATAATTGCTGTTGCACCAAGTTCGCGCGTTTTTATACACACCGCCAAAATTCACGCGCACGGTTTTGCCTGGGATATCATCCGGCAGATGAAAGCGCAGGCGATACCACCCCACACCGCCGCGGGCATAGCCCGTGCCGCTGCTATAACTTTCATCAAAGGGAGATTCCACCGCCCAGTCATGCGGCAGGGTCACAGGTTGCCATTCGCTGTCGTCATAACCAGCATAGAAGGCATAAGGTTGTTCGTCTAAACAAAATTTCCAGTTTTGCGCCAGATTTGTTGTGATACGCATGATGTACGTTCCTCCAAGTTTTATGATACCATTATAACACACCGCTGCCTGCAATGCAAGTCCCATGAAAAAAAGCGACCCAAGTGGGTCGCTTTGCATTGCTCAGGGTTACATCCAAATCCAGCCGAACACGAACACAAACAGGAACCAGTTCCATGTGGTGGCCGGACGGTTGGTGCCGGGGATGGTTGAACCGCCGCCGCTGGGTGGAGTGGTAGGTGGTGTGGGTGGCGTAGGTGTTTGCTGCACCAGTGTTAGTTGCGTGGTGCCGATGGTGAGATTGTTGCCTACGCGGTTCACTTGAGAAAATGACATGGTGCCCGGGGAGGGCAGTGCAGCACTGGTCATGCGCAAAAAGCGCGAGCCGCCTGATTGGATAAACTGATGCGTCATCCCGCTGGTTGCGCCGTTTGCGCGGATGATTTGGCCGCTGCCGCCTGCGTTGAAGACGATGACATCGTTGGGACGGAACACTTGGTTTTGCGAAGAGGTAACGCGCCAGCGACCCACCAGTTGTGTCTCGGTGATGCTAGTGCTTGCTTGTGTGGCAACGATGCCGAAACCGGCGATCAGCGCCACGACCATGAGAATGCTAAAAATCTTTTTCATGTACAAATCCTTCCTTTCGGTACGTTATATCATATATTATACAATATTCTGCAATAAAAGTCAAGCATAATTTTGCGATTTATTCCACTAAACCTATTTATGGGAAAAACTCCACTGCGCGCCCTGCATTTAATGATGCTTTGCAGTCCAACACGCGTTGGTTGTCGCTGCCGCGAAAACGAGTATTTAGGCTTTTGCGCTGTTGCACAAAACGTCCGTCCACCAGCACATCAATTTGCGCAAGCAGGGGATGCACATTCTTGTCTGGCAACAATTCTTGTTCAAACACATAGCCCGTGTAGCACCAAATGTCTCTGTTAGGCAGCGCGCAGCGCACTTGTTGCATCAGTTCAAGCACCGCGCTGCGATTACGTGCATGCAATGGCTCGCCGCCCAGGAATGTTAGCCCGCGAATGTGTGCCGGGCGCAGTAATTGCAGCACTTCTTGCGTTGTTTCTTCGGTGAAGGGCTTGCCATAATTAAACTGCCAGGCCTGCGGATTAAAACAACCGGGACAGGCGTGCTCGCAGCCGCTGACAAACAGCGACACACGCACACCCACGCCGTTGGCAATATCATGTGGTTTCAGCTCTGAGTAATACATATTATCCTTTGATTATCTTAATAATTGCACTGCCCGCCGCGCTGTGCCCTGTGCCGTCAACCTGATTTGTCGTTCCGCTAAAGTAAAGATCCGTGTCGGGGTTATACCACGCAAAGGAGCCGGTTTGCCCCCAAAAGCCAACAATCTCACCAATGGGCTTGCGCAGGCTGAGGATGCGAGGCGTCGGCAGTCTTTCCAGCCCCACACCGTAGTAAAACAGGCCAGGTGGTGGGAGCAGCAAGTTCCATTGTTTCAATCCCTCAATTTTCTCTTTCGGGAAAAAACGCCCGGTAAAAAACGCTTTCATGAATATCATCACATCGTCTGCGGTGCTCACAATGCCGCCCTCAGCGGTGACCGAAGCCATATAATTGGGCAGCCAAAGCGGTTTATCGCGATGATAAAACACAGCAGGTCTTTTATCCGCAATGTCTTTAAATGCATACGTATTTGTCAGCGCGAGATTGTCAAAGATATATGCCTTGAATACTTCGCCTATCTCTTTTTCGGTCACGCTTTCGATGATTTTGCCCAGCAGCTGATAGTTTGTGTCGGAATAAGCTGCCTTGCCCTTTTGTCCCGGTGCAAATTTGGGGGTCATGGCTTTCATCAGCGGTATTGTTTTTTCGAGTTCCCACGCATCATCGTTGCCTTGCAGCAGCAAATCAGCCCCAGATGGCTTGCCTTGTTCTTTGTGGGTGAAATAATCCGGCAAACCGGAAGTATTGGAGATCAGATGCTTGATGGTGATGTTTGCCGAGTAGTCAACGCCATTGAGCACGTGCAGCTCCTCCGTATAATTCTGCGGCAAATGCTTAACGATGGCATCGTCCAATGCCAGTTTTCCTTTCTCGGCAAGAGCCATCACAACAGCGGTGATATAAAGTTTCGTCACACTGGCAATAAAGTATTTGTCGTTGGCTGCCATGTTGCCGCGTGCTCCAACCCATGAAAAAGATGCATCGCCACTTTCCACCTTCAACACGGCGCTGAACACATTTTTCTTGCCGAAGATTTTATCCAGACAATCATTTAATAGGCGCTCATCGATTATCTTTCTCATCTTGAGTTTCCTTTATCAAATAATTAGGATAGACCACAGCGAAGCGACTTGCGCCCTGCAAGGGCAGCGAAGCGACTTGTTCGCCGCAGGCGGGTTACCTCGATGTGATGCGACCCGAGCCGCTAGTGTGTTGACTAATGCGCGGGTTGCCATCGTAGGTTACGCGGCCGCTGCCGCTGATGCGTGCATCAAGCTCTTCAGCCACGGTGATGTCCACGCGTCCACTACCGCTGATGTTTGCGACTGCGCTGTCCACGGGGAAGTCAAAGGCCTCCACACGTCCACTGCCACTGATGCGGAAATCCGCTGTTTCGGCAGCACCGTTGAGATTCACACGCCCGCTGCCGCTGATGGTAACACTTGCAACATTGGCGGTGGCCTGCACGTTCATGCGTGCGGAGCCGCTGCCCGACAAGTCCAGGCGATCTATCTCGCCAAGCCTGAAGTTGCCGCGCGCCGAGCCGCTCAGTTGCGCTCTAAAGTTTTCCACACGGTTGCAGTGCACGGTTACATCCCACGCGCCGCCAATGCGCAAATCATCAATGGGCAGCCCGGTGGTGATTTGCAGTTGCGACGGAAACAGCCGCATGCGGTCGTCCGAGCGGATGCGGATGACGCCGTTGCCCATGTAGGACACATTGATGTGCTCTTGCAGGTTATCGTCGATTGCAACCACCACCGCGGTGCCAAGTTCTTCGGCGCGTTGCTCATCAATCATAAGCCTTGGCGTGGCATTCTGCACCGAAAATCCCGAGATTTCCAGTCGAAAGCTTTGCGCATAGTCACCGTCAACGCCAAGATCAATGTAGGTGGTTTGTACAGTAACGTCGCGGTTGCCGCGCACGCTGGCTTGCCCCGCAAACCGCATGGTTGTGCAACCAGCCAGCCCTAGTGCCAAGCCCAATATCAAAACCAAAGCAAGTAATTTTCTCATAATTTCTCCTCTTTTATTAAAGCTATATTAGAACAATGCCCCACCGCAGGTGGTTATCTTGCGCGCACGTTGTTCAGCAAACCCGTTTGCTGATTAATTATCGTTGGGTCGCCGTCATAAATCACGTCGCCTATGCCGTTGATCTCCACCGTAAGCTCATCGCTTGCATAAACTTCGGCATTGCCCACGCCATTGAGCGTGACGCTGGTGGAAGAGGTGATTAAATCAAACGCATATACATTGCCGGTGCCGTTGATGGTATACCACACACTGCGGCTTTGCCCGCGCAGGGTTAGACTAGCTGCGCCTTCAATATGCACGGATATGCCGCAAGCACGCTCATCATCATCGGGCACATTCAGCCGGTCAATGGTGAAATCTCCCGTCACTGCGCCGCGAATACCTAGCTGCGCCAAGGGCACATTGCTGTGGCGATAGGTGATATCCCACGCACCGTTTAGGTCGATATGCGTGAAGGGCAGCCCGCTTTCAATCACCAGTTCTGTGGGGGTTAATCGTGTTGACATAAGTGATATATCAACACGATAATCCGTGCTCCATGGGCTTAGCATGGGCATCAGGTTTTCGTCTGTGCGCAAAATTATGGTGTTGCCAAGGCTTTCGTCCAACACAATGGTGCCAGTGAAATGATGCATTGACACACGCACGTGAAGGGCTAGCATAGCCCAGTGTTCATCTTCACCCGGCACCGTGAATTCTGGCACATCGTCAATCGTGAATTCCTGCTGAATTACGTTGCCGCAGCCATGTAGGATATTCAGCACTGTGCGGCTGTTCATTCTAAAACTGCCAGTGATTAAGCTGCACCCACCCAGTGCAATCGCCAAGCTAAGCACTAAACCCAAAGCAAGTAATTTTCTCATGATTCTTCCTCCTCGCAGGTGGTTAGCGCGCACGAACTCGACCTACGCCCTCCACATCGCGGTTCACCCTTGCGCCGCCGTCATAGCGAACCGTGCCCACGCCGCGCACACGCGCTGTTAGCGTTTCGGTGGCGTAAACATCCACCGAGCCCACGCCGTCCACGCGCACTTCGGCGTTTTCGGCAATGAAATCAAACGCACGCACGTTGGCTACGCCCTCCACGCTAATGAACGCGTTAGGCGCACTGCCACGCAGCTGCACGGTGCCCACGCCCTCCACTTGCACGTTCAGGCCATCTTGCAGCGCACCAAAGTTGAACTCGCCATTCACCACGCCGCGTGTGGAAACCTGTGCATAGGGCACGCCGGTGTGATTGTGTGTAATATTCCACACGCCATCAAATTGCATGTGTGTGAAGGGCAGCCCGGTTTCAATGGTGAATTCAGTGCTGCGCAGGCGTCTGTTAAAGCCAGTGATATCCACGCGGTTCTCGCGCACATCCACGTGGAACTCGTTAAACAGGTTTTCGTCTGTGCGCACAATGAATGTGTTGCCCAGCGATTCATTAATGATAATTTCGGGGCCGCGCTGGTTGGGCACATTGTGCAAGTTCACGTTCATCACCGTCAAGCTCAGCATATCCCAAACTTCGCCTTCTTCTGCATTGGGCGGAGTCGAAAAATCAGGCAAATTTTCTGCGTCCACGGTGAATGTTTGCTCTATGATATTACGATTACCTCGTACTGTTCGCATGCCAATTTGTCCTCCGTTAATAATGATACATCCGCCGAGCATAAGCAAAAGCCCCGCCACCAACACAAGCCCCAGTATTCGTTTCAGCATAATCATTTCTCCTCTATAATTGTTGTTCCAGTATAGCAAAAAGGTTACGTTTGCGCTACCAATTCCGGTGCGCAATTGCGCAACTATTGGTTGCACCACCTGCGAAATTTGCGCTCGCCGCGCAGGCATTACTTTTTCTTGAAAGAAAAAGTAATCAAAAAGAACTTTTTCGTCGCTTTGCTTATCCTATTAAAATCCCATAAAACTCCCTCGCGAAGCGGATGAAGTTTTTTGCGCTACTTTTTTTCAAAAAAGTAGCAAAAAATCAAAGCATCTCAAACATGCCCAGCGCAGTCTCCTTTGTGGCGTGTTCGCAAACGCTAATGACCCGCACGCGCATTTCATTTGCGCCGGTGATGAGAATCTCGTCGCCAATTTTCACGTCATAGCTCGCCCGAGCCACACGACCATTGACCTGCACGCGCTTGGCATCGCACAGTTCGTTGGCCACAGTGCGGCGTTTGACTATTCTCGATACCTTCAAGTATTTATCTAGCCTCATCGTCATCCTCCGTTTGCAAGTCGGGGCATTTTTCGCTGTCGTCGGCGGGACGAAAATCGTCTCGCAGGTTGCAGAAAAACGCCCCCTGCAGCAGGTCATATTCACCGTGCACGCAGTTTTCGCATTCCCGGTTAATCACGAGGTCATAGACTAAACCCATCGCTGTTCCTCCATATAATTATACCCGGCAGCAATGCCGCCGGGCAAAATTGTCTAATTTACTTAATTGCCAAAACTTTGGATAATGTTGATCACCAAAAAGACGATTGTCACTGCAGCAGCTGCTGTGCCGAGCCAAGCGGCGCCGGTTCCGATAGCCTCTACTGCGCCAACGTCAGTCAACCAAGCGGCAAGGCGTCCCATGTTTATGCCGATGAAATTCAGCGGCCAACCGAGGATAGCCACAACCCCGCACCAAAAGGAATTGCCGATGTTGAACTCGGGCACATAAATGAACGTGGGTTCAATCTCCACCTCGGCAAAGCCATCAAGGAAATAAAAGGCATCGGGTACAAGTTCTGCCTCAGCAAATTCTTCGATGGCAACAGGGCTATAGTCATAGGTTTCGGCACTTGCCACCATGGCAAACGAAAACGCGATCAATGCGCCGAGCAACAGGGCCAAACTTTTTTTGAACATAGAGAATCTCCTCCGTTTTTCATAATAGCTTCTTCTTCTGCTCCCTATTGTACCACGATTGCGTGCAAATTGCAAGTGTTTTTCGCAAAAAAGCAGCAATTCCCTGTATTGTTTACAAATGGTTAACCACCTGCGGTGGGCTCCGTCGCTTCGCTGTGCCACCTGCGGTGGGGCTCTGTCGCTTCGCTGTGTTCTTTTCATGGCACTGCAAATTTATTGCTGTTAACCTACCAAAGACCGCATGCGCAACACCCCGGGAATTCCTTCCAGCGCAGCCGCATCAACAGCCGCAGCGGTGTCTGCCACAGTGTAGGCCACATCACCGCGCACATTGCTGGTCAGCTGTTCAACACTGCCAATGGCTGCCAGCACAGCATCTTTTGCTGCGGCCGTGTGAACCACACAAACACGGTGGTTAAACTTGGCAGCCACACTGGTGGCAGGCAGATTCACGCTGTTTTTCACCGCGCCAGTTTCTAAGTATGCCGTGATTTGCTGTGCGGCCATCACAGCACAATTATCTTCGCTTTCGGGCGTAGATGCACCCAGATGGGGAATCGCCGTGACACCCGACACACCGATAACTTCGTCTGTGGGGAAGTCTGTGACATAAGCCGCCACTTTGCCGCTTTGCAGCGCAGCAACTAGGTCGGTGTCATTCACCAGCGCGGCACGGGCAAAGTTCAGCAGTCGCAAACCGTCTTTTGCTTTGGCGAAGGCTTCGGCATTGAATGCACCCTTTGTTTGTGCAGTCAGCGGCACATTCAAGCTAATGTAATCGCTTTGCGCAAGCACATCATCCCAAGTGTCAACCAACTGAATGCTGGCATCAAGCGATGCACGCACCTCTTCGCTGATATACGGGTCACAGCCAATCACGCGCATGCCCAATGCAGCAGCAGCGTTTGCCGTCAAGCTGCCAATCGCACCCAAGCCAATCAGCCCAAGCGTCTTTCCAGCGATTTCCGGTCCGCCGAACGCGCCTTTGCCTTTTTCGACCAATGCGCCAACTTCGTCGCCTTTGCCTTTGAGTTCTTGGCACCAGTTCAGCGCGTCATAAACTTTGCGTGAGCTTAAAAACAGCCCCGCGATCACCAGTTCTTTCACCGCATTGGCGTTGGCACCCGGCGTGTTGAACACGCACACACCCGCCTGCGTGCAGGCATCCACGGGAATGTTGTTGTATCCGGCACCGGCTCTGGCAATCGCTGCGGTGGCAGGGTCAAGGGGCATGTCGTGCATGCTTGCACTGCGCACCATCACGGCATCAGGTGCGGCAATGTCGTCGCCACAGGTGTAGTGCGCCGGAAATTGTGCCAGCCCACAGGCCGCGATTTTGTTGAGTGTTAGAATTTTCATGCTTAAATCCTTTCTTGTTCTTTTTTGCAAAAAAGAACCAAAAAACCTAGTCGCGCTACGCGCGGAGATTTATATGTGCTTATAAGCACCGCGAAGCGACTAAAGTTTTTTGCGCAACTTTTTTTCAAAAAAGTTGCAAATAGCTACGCGTACTTACGCTCAAAGTCTGCCATGAACTGCACCAGCTGCTCAAGGCCTTCCACGGGCATGGCGTTGTAGATGCTTGCGCGCATGCCGCCCACCGAGCGGTGGCCCTTCAGGTTCACAAAACCTGCTGTTGCAGCTTCTTTCACAAACAGGTTGTTCAGTTCATCGCTTTTTGCCACGAAGGTCACGTTCATCAGGCTGCGATATTTCGGTTCCACCGGGTTGCTGAACATCGCGCTTTTATCCAAGTAATCATACAGCAGCTTGGCTTTATATTCATTGCGTTGCTGCATCACGGTCAGCCCGCCCAGCTGGATAATCCACTCCAGCACCAATTTGCACACATAAATCGACCAACACGGCGGTGTGTTGAGCATGCTGTCGTTTTCGGCCATCAGTTGCCAGTTCATCACGTCGGGCGTGTTGGCGCGGGCTTTGCCCAGCAGATCTTCGCGCACAATCACAATCGTCAACCCTGCGGGAGCCACGTTCTTTTGCGCGCCGCCGTAAAGCACACCGAACTTGCTCACGTCCATGGGTTCGCTCAAAAAGCTCGAACTCACATCTGCCACCAGCGGCACATTGCCTGTGGCGGGCAGTTCTGCATATTTACTGCCGAAAATGGTGTTGTTGTGGCAAATGTGCAAATAGTCTGAGCCGGGGGTCAGGTCGGCGGCGGTCACATGGGGGATGGTGGTGAAGTTCTGCTCTTTGCTGCTTGCAATGCAGTTGGCCAGACCATACTTTTGCGCCTCTTTGTGCGCCTTGCCGCTAAATTGCCCGGTAACGATGTAGTCTGCGCAGCCGGTGGTCATCAGGTTCAGCGGAATGGCTGCAAACTGCAGCGATGCGCCGCCCTGCACAAACAGCACCTTGTAGTTGTCGGGTATGTTCATCACTTCGCGCAGCAGCTGTTGTGCGCCCACGATGATTTCGTCATACACCTTGCTGCGGTGCGACATTTCCATCACACTTTGGCCGCTGCCTGCATAGTCAAGCATTTCGGCGGCAGCGCGGTTGAGCACGCTTTCGGGCAGCATGGATGGACCTGCGGAAAAATTGAATACTCTTGCCATGTTTGTTTTGTTTCCTTTCTCGCTTTAAACCAGCGCGCAAAAATCAATAATAATCTATTATACCGCATCTTGGCGAAAATTGCAAGTGTTTTTTCGCAAAAATTCCGAGAAATAACAAAAAACCACACCTCAGGGATGTGGTTTGTATGCGATTACTAACTTTGCTCATGCACAAAGTCAAAGTTAAACATTCGGGTTTGCATCACTTCGTTATTTTCATCGAAAATGTGGCCAGTTACACGAATTGTGTAAGTGTTTCCGATTTCCATTTTTTCAACATAATCTGGAGTTAACTGATGCGTCATGCGGCGTTCCCTTTGGTCGCTTGAGACCGAAATAACTGTCCAATTTCGCACAAGGTTGTCATCAGCAAACAATTCTACGTTATAGAATACATCATGATTATTCGTCGCATACAAGTCTAGCACAAAAAATTTATACACACCAATTTCATCGAAGTTTGTGTATTCGCGCCCAACCAAATTGGCTCCCATAAATCGATCGTGCGTGTGTGTAAAATCAAATTCAAAGAATTGCGGGGTGTGCCCCTCAACTGTGCCAATCACTCTAAATGTGTATGTATGCCCGATTCTCAGCCGATTTTCAGACCTAGCTGGACTCATCCAAAATGTAAAAGTCGAAATCCCATGCCCAATATTTCTTGTAGTTTGACGTTCTCCTTCGTCCCAGCGATCGACTTCCACTTCATCAAGATCTAGAAGCACCGCCGTATAATGTATATTGTGTCCGCCGAGCGCACCTAGATTAACATCAAAACGAAGCCAAAAACCTTCATCAATCTCATCATGGCCACTCTCATACCAAAACCTTTCCTCTTCCACGTGCATACCGAAATCTTCTGGCATTAGTGCTTGCTGCGTTGCGATTTCGTCCGAAGGCTCGTCTTCCGGAGATGGTGATGACAACAAACCAGGGAATAAGGCAAGCATCAATGCGACTATCGTGACAACAAAACCAATAGCTGCAAGGGTACCTAAAATATATTCTGCGGCGCGCCATTCTCTAACCTTGCATACAATCCAAGCCACAGCTAATAAAACGGCTGCAATCGCTGTGATAATAAGCCACATCCATGCATTCATTTTTGGCCCCCCTAAAATTTGATGCTCCTATTTTCTCACATTTTGCCACAAAATGCAACCCTTTTTTACTTAGATAGAACAATTTCTGCAATCGCCAATCCCGCCGCTTTGCCATAGGCCCGTATCAGCCCGCCTTTGCCCAGCAGCGTGCCGCCGAAATACCGCACCACCACAACCACTACCCCGGTTAATTCTCTGCGCGTAATCGCATTATATATGGGCAACCCGGCGGTGCCGCGCGGTTCGCCGTCGTCGTGCATTTTCGCGGTGTGCGGGAAAACATAAGCAAACGCAACATGCCGTGCTTTTTTGTGCTGTGCAGCAACTTGGGCGATGAATGCCTTGGCTTCATCTTCGCTAGCTACCTGCGCGGCATAGCCCAAAAAGCGCGATTTTTTCTCGATGATTTCGATGGGGGTTGTCATAGACCACTACCTCTCGTGTAGGGGCGGCAATCTGCCGCCCATGGATTTTTATGACACGGGGACGGTCAAAAACATTACGCACGAATCACTACCGTGTTCACGCTCTTCGCCGCAATGCTAAAACCCGCTAAGTCAATCTCGCTGCGGTGCAGGCTTTTTTCTTCATTCGTTTCAATCAATTGCGCACTACCGTTGCCCAGCGAAATAGCCATGGCCGAGCTTGTGTGATTGATGAATATCACCGCCGTGTGGGTGCCACAGTTGAAGGCGACGGCTTGCAGTTCATCGGGCACGCCCTTGATTTCAATGCGCTGTGCGCCGCGCGGCACAAACTTGGTGAACTGCCCATAGGCATAGTAACGCTTGGGAATATCGTAGGTCTGCTTTTCTTGATCAACATAGATCAGGCCATCGCTATAGTCCACTTCCGACACTGCTATCCACTTTTGCCAGCTTACCACATCCATGATGGTCAGGTCTTCCCATACCTCGTTCGCCAGGGTTAGCGCTGACTGCATGCCGTAGTCACGCCCGCCTTGCATTTCGGTCCACTCGCTCATGCGAATGGGCTGCCCTGGGTATTTGCGATTCATCCATTTGCGAAAGCGACGCTTCACGTCTTTGCTTTTGCGCCACGCTAGGGGTTTTAGCACATAGCCGTGCACATCAATGCCATCTACCCTTGTGCGCACTGTTTTGTCGCCCAGCACCGCACGAGTGTAGGTTTTGTTCATGTAGCGCAAGTCGTTCATTTCTGCGCCCGAAAGCATCATGCCATCCAGCACGGGGCGTTTATCCATTTCCCGGGCAAACAGGCGCAGCAGCCGCCGCACACCATGGGCGCGATAGTGGCAGCCCTCTTGCCCGGCCAGCTTGTCAATCCACGGGCCGAATGGCTCGTTGATGGGCGAAAGCACCTTCACCGGCAGTCCCTGTGCCAGAAAATGCTCTGTCACATCCAGCATATATGTAGTGAATTTTAACTCATTCTTGCGCGGTAAATTTGCACACAAAAAATACTTTCCTTTGGTCAAGCCACTTTTCGTCCAGCGTTCAGGTGGGGAATTCACAAACAGCACCACTTCATCTGCGCCGTTAGCCACGGCTTCTTTCATGCACCAAACGGCTTCAGCATCGCGCGACCAGTCATAGTCATCACTATCCGCCTTGAGGAAACTTGAGGCCTTGCGGTTGAGGTTATCGAACCGGCCGTTGCCGCTTTCTTTTGAACCGCCGCCTAGGTTATAGCGATAAATTTGCATGCCAAGGCCGTGCTCTTTGTGATAAAGCAAGCGCATGATTTCGCGGCGCGTTTCGTCCGGCCAGCCGCCAACGAATTGTGCCCACCATGCACCGCTGGCGCCAAAGCCTTCAATGGTTTGGTAGCTCTTTGCTGGATTCAGTTTCAATTTCACTTGTTTCATGGTACACTCCTATTCTAGGATAATACCATTATACTATAAACATTGGCAGAACACAAGCCCTAACACAAAAAAGCCCCCTACTTCTTCGCCGCCTTCTTCGCTTGCGGCTTTTTCTTTGCTGGTTTTTGCTGCTGCTCAATGCTTTGTCGAAAAGCATCCATAAGGTCTGCGACATTCACCTGACCAGTTTTCTTCGGCATAGCCATGTCCTCGCCCGTGATTTTACTCTCCAGCAGCTGGCGCAGCTTCGCCTGATATTCATCGTGGTAATCAGCCAAATCAAAGGGTGCATCCATGGTTTGCAGCAGTTTTTTCGCCATGTTGAGTTCTTGTGCGGTGACTTTTGGGGCAGCTTTTGCGGCGGGCATCGCCTTGATTTCATCAGCGAAAAACATCGTTTGCAGCAACAGGCCATCCTCCTGCGCAAAAATCGCCATGAGGGTTTCTTTGGTGCTCAGCACGGTTTTGCCCACGGCCACGCGCTGTTCTTGTTGCAGGGCTTGGCGCAGCAATTCGAAGGCTTTTTCGCCGCCAGGCAGTGCCTGAGCGTAGTATGCCTTGGCGTAGCAAATGCTCGAAATTTCGCTCTCCTGCACAAAATGCAGAATGGTAATGGCCTTCTCTTTTTCCGTCTTGATGGCCTCAAGTTCTTCATCGCTCACGATAACATAATGATCTTTTTCATACTCATAGCCGCGCACAATGTCGCTTTGTTTAACCTCTTTGTTGCAGCCCTCGCACACTTTTTTATAGCGAATGCGGCTGTGGTCAGCCTTGTGCAGCTGGCGAAAACCGATGTCGTTTTCCTGCGTGGCGGTGTGCAGCGCAATGGGAATGGCCACCAGGCCAAACGACAGCACCGTCTTGGTTGCGGGCATAGAATCACCCTCCTTTGGGGATAGTATGTGTATGAAAAACAACTTACACATCTATAATCAAAAGAGAAATTTTGACAAAACAGATGAGCCATACGCAGAGACTGCCAGGGAGCACAGCGAAGCGACGGAGCCCCGCCGCAGGCGGCATTATGTCATCCAATATCACGAAGCCAGTCGCAAGCACTATGACTTGCGCCTTGAAATGAACGGCGTGCTGCGCAGCTGGGCAGTGCCGAAAGAGCCCTCGCTCACCGAAAAAAGGCTAGCTATCCAAGTGGAGGATCACCCGCTTGAATATCGCCATTTTGAGGGCACCATCCCAAAAGGGCAGTACGGCGGCGGCACGGTGGTGATTTGGGACAAAGGCACCTACGACTTGCACACACGCAGCGAAAACAGCATAACATTCACGCTGCATGGCGAAAGATTAACAGGCAAGTGGTCGCTGGTACGCATGGATGATAAGAACTGGCTGCTGCAATCTGCAGGAGCGGCTGCAACTGCGCCTGCGTTGATGCTGTGCAAGCTGGCCAAGCAAGTGCCGCAAGACGATGACTGGGTGTTTGAGCTGAAATATGATGGCTGGCGGGTGTTGAGCGTGGTGGAAAACGGCCAAGCTAGCCTGCAAACCCGCAACGGCAACGACTGCACGCAAAAATTCAAGGCAGTTGCACGCGAGTTAGCCAAGCTTGATAATTGTGTCATCGATGGCGAAATGCTGCTGAAACCCCAACAATACATCGCTTTTGACCTGCTTTCGCTGAACGGCAATGACCTGCGAGATACACCTTTGCTGCAACGCAAAGCCAAATTGGAAAATCTGCTGGCCAATGCACCGGATAGCTTACAATATAGCCAGCACTGGACAGAAAATGGGCAGCAATTGTTCAACCAAGCTTGTGCTGCGGGGCTTGAGGGAATCATCGCCAAGCGCGCAGACGGGCTGTATACCGGCAAACGCGAATGGATTAAAATCAAGTGCGAAGGCTACAAGCGTGGTGTGGAAATCAGTAGCCCAGATAAAATTTTCAGCACTGAGCCGCACATCACCAAGCAAGACCTCGCGGACTACTATCAAGCCGTTGCGCCGCGCATGCTGCCGTATATTGAGCACAGGCTCATCACCGCCATTCGCTGTCCGGGTGGCGCTGCAGAATCTTGCTTTTATAAAAAAAATCCGCAGCTGGTCATCACCAGTGCGGAGGAACTATTAGCCGAGGTGCAGCAAAACACCGTGGAGTTCCACGCTTGGGGCAGCCGAATTGATGCGCTTGAGCAGCCGGACATGATGGTGTTTGACCTTGACCCGGACGAAGGCTTGGCTTTAGAACAGGTGCGCCAAGGCGCGCGTGACCTGAAGAAAATCCTAGACAAGCTGGGGCTGAAGTCTTATCTCAAAACCAGCGGCGGCAAGGGTTACCATGTGGTGGTGCCCATGCTGCCTGCGCAAAACTGGCAGAGTTTTCGCGACATGGCGAAGGGGATTGTTGACGCGATGGTGGAGACCTGGCCGGAAAAATACACCGCCAATGTGCGCAAAGCCAACCGCAAGGGCAAGATTTTTGTAGACTGGATTCGCAACACGCGAAGTGCCACCAGTGTTGCGCCTTACAGCGTGCGCATGCGCCCCGGCATGCCCGTGAGCTGCCCCATCGCTTGGAGCGAGCTGCCCAAAGTTGCGCCAGATGGCATCGACATGGTGCAGGCGTTAAAACGGCTGAAACGAAAAGACCCATGGGAAGGTGTGTTTATGCGCTGACGTCGTTTGTTTTCTCTTTCGCAGCTGCTTTGCGCACGTTGAGCCAATAGAGCACCAGCACAAGCGCAAGCACGAGCAAGCCAGCGCCGGTGGCCAGCAACCAAGCATTGCTTTCGGCGGCAGATGTGGCTTGTGCGAGTGTGATGGAGACTAACTCGATGGGTTCATCCTGCACAAACTGCATCTGCGGGCAAATGACTGACTCTATAATGGAAAGCGCAGCAGGGGTATAGTCAGGCTGCGCAAAGGTAAGCTGTGCAGCCTGCGGCTCATCCACCAGTGCAGGCTCAGTGATGTTTTCGATGATCACCGTATGCCAAGTAGTCACGGTGAAGAATTGATCGGCTTGTGTTTGCTGCAGTTGTGCGGTGGTTAAAGCAGGTGCTGCAGCCAGCAAAGCAGGCGGGAGTGTGGGCAACACAAATTGTGTTGGTGCTGCAGTTGGCTGCGCGGCAAAGGTGAGCGGCGGCGCAGTGGTGGTGGTTGCACGGGTGGTAGTGGTGGTCGTTGTAGCGGTAGTTCTGGTGGTTGTCGTGGTGGTCGTTGCGGCGGTAGTACTAGTGGTTGTAGCTGTTGTGGTTGTTTGTGTGGTGCTGGGTGCAGTTTGTGCTTGCGTTTGTGGCTGGGTTTGCGTCTGTGTTTGTGTTTGCGGGGGTTCGGGTTGCTCAATGATGATGGGGAAATCAATGCTCAGTGATGGCCTGCTCTGCGGGTCAATGAGCTGCAAACGCAGCTGTTGTAGTGCATCAAAGGCGGCAGCATGCTTGCTGCCTAGCTCTAACACAATATTATAATGATTGGCGGAGGTATCGTCAGGTATCCATGCTGCACCGCGCAGGGCGTAATTTTCTTGATCGTAAATCGCGTTGTGGCCATGTTGCCAGCGACCGATTTCTTGGCTGCCCAGCAACAAAATTGCACCCACAGGAGAGGTTTGCGTAACAGCAGGGGCATGCACACTAAACCCCAGTGTAACCAGGGTTTGTGCGGGGTTGAGGATGACAGAAACAGAGGCGCGGCTGATGCTGTTGAGGCTGCCTTGCGTGCTTTGAATGATGGGGATGGCAGGAATATCGTTCCAACGCGCGCCGCCCACAAAACCACTTAGTCCTGCAGCGGGAATTGCCGTTGCCACGCAAAGCGCACTGATGATCAGCAAAACACAAACGCGTTTGAAATTCATGTTCAATCCCTCTCAAATTAATTCATAAATTGAGACGGATTATAGGCGATTTGCCCAAAGCTGTCAAGGCGCATTCGTTCGCAGTTTGTTTGTTGTGCCCGTACTGTGTGTATTTGTCTCATTGTGTGGACAAACATGTAAAAAATAACCGCTTTTCATGCCGTTTCTTGGAAAAATCGAGAATTAAAGCATTAAAGTATTTTTGTGTGGTTGCGTGAAAAAAATAATCCCCCGCCTGTGTTATAGGCAGGGGATTGCAGACCTTAGAAGTGGCCATTCATGCTGGGATAGGCGGGCGGCTGGCAGGGCACAGGCTTAACTTTGCAGCGCGCCATGTTGGGGGCCATGCGGGGTTCTTTGAGGGGTTTGATATTGCACTCGGGCACGCAAATGGCATAGGCTTGCACGGAGCACGGCCGATTGGTGTTGTTATAGCACGATACTTCCCAAGCGTGGTAGCTATCCACTGCGGTGTTGCGTATGACGGTCAGGTCATGGTTATCAGACTGATAACCGCCGCTGATGCAAATCATGCCGGGCGGGCAGATGGCTTTCATGTCTTCAACCACGTGATGGGGCGGCACGTTGCACACTTGGCTGTTGACCATATACAATTCCGATGGGCCTGCGGGTCCCTGTGGGCCTTGGCAACCTGCGGGGCCTTGCGCGCCGCGTTGACCTTGCGGGCCAGCAGCGCCGGGGGCACCTGCAGAACCAATGGGGCCCATGGGTCCCATCGCGCCGGTTGCGCCACGATGGCCAGGATGTCCCTGATGCCCTTGCGGGCCCATTGCGCCGGTCGCGCCACGCGCACCTGGAGCACCTGCGGGACCGATGGGGCCTTGACAGCCTGCGGGTCCCATGGGGCCTGTTGCGCCATGTTTAACGGTATAGCAAACGGTATCTTCGCTGGTTCCGCAGCGGCTGGGTAAGGCTGCGGGCAGGGGAGCGGCTGGAGAAAACGGCACTGGCGCAGGTATCGTGATGGCGGGTGGTGGGGTCATAGGGGTTCCTACGCAGTTGCGGGCTTTTGCGGCAGCCGCGCGGGCGGCGGCGTGGTTATAATAATTGCGTTGAGCACTCATTGTATTTTTCCTTTCTGGCGTTTGAATGATGCACGTCCGTTGTGCGGTACAGTTTCATTATATTGGGGAGTTGACGTTTTGGTGCTTGACAACTTTTGCACACCATGCTATAATAAAAATGAACGAAAAATATTGTCGAGGAGAATCGAATGATGCAACATGTTGTTGGCAAAAAATCTTTAGTGGGTTTTATTATTTTGGTTGTGCTGAATGTCTTGTTTGATGTGGGGGTACTACTGACTCGTGGACTGGATATTGTGTTTTTCATTTTTGTGGGACTCACGGTATTTTACGTGGTCAGCGGCGTGATGGAGCTGCGCAAAACCATTTCGGCAGACCATAACGGTGTGATGGTGAATGGCGTGCTGGTTCCCTATGCCAGCGTGGGCACCATGGAAGTGAAAAACAGCTGGTGGCGCAAACGCGTTTCGCTGGTGACCATGGAAGGCGCAACGTACCATGTGAACGTGACCAATCCCGAAGAAGTGGCAAATGGTATCATGGCCAACAAAGCCATGGTTGTGGGGCAAATGCCGCCGCAGTATTAAAGCAGTATAAAAAGGAGCTTTAGAACATGAGCAAAAAGCTAAAACCAATCATCGCAATCGCAGTTATCGCTGCACTAATACTTATCGCTGGGCTGAGTTCCATGCGCTCTATCCCCACAGGCCGGGTTGGTGTGGTGGTGCAAATGGGCGCGCCCACTGGCAGAGTGGTCCCAAACGGCTTGCAATTCAGTGCTCCGCTTGTGCAGCGGTTTGAGGTTGTGGATGTTCGCGTGCAAACAGTTGAGGCTTATGCAACCGCAGTGTCAAGCGACCTTCAGTCGGTGGATGCAATCATTGTGCTAAACTATCAAATCACGTCCAGCGGGGCTTTGTATGTGGTGCAAAACATTGGAGTCCCTTTCCTTGAAGGCGACATCATCGTGCCCGCATTGCAGCAAGCAGTTAAGGACGTGACGGCACGATATACTTCGTCTCAATTGGTGCATTATCGTGCTAGAATTGCAGCAGATATGCTTGCGCAACTTGAAGCTGAGCTTGACGAATTCGGTGTGATTGTCCGTGCGTTCAATATCGTCGATTTCCAGTTTAGCGACATCTTCGATGAAGCCATTGAGCAAGCACAGGCCGCAGAGCAAGATCTGGTGCGCATTGAAGCAGAGGAACGCGCTCGCGTTGTTCGCGCGCAGGCTCGCTTGGCAGCAGCCGAGTATGACGCAGCCGCAATCATCGTGGCCGCAGAAGCAGAAGCAGCTGCCAACCGCCTCATTGCTGATTCCATCACAGATCGGCTCATTGACTGGGAAATTGCACAGAACTGGGACGGCCAACTGCCGCAAGTGCAAGGCGGAGGAACACCTATCATTGACTTGAGATAGCGCATTGACTTGGGGGAACTCAGTCATTATGGTCAAAACCTACATAAATTGCAGAAAAAAATCAACCCGCAACATTTGTTGTGGGTTTTTGCATGGAGGAGTCAGACTGGTAAAAGCATGTCTATCGTCAGCATGTAGGGGCGGCTTGCAAGCCGCCCGAAAGTTTAATATTTATAGCCCGGGCGGATTCACATCCGCCCCTACAGGTTCCGATTGCGCAATGTGCCGATTTGAAGACACATCCTAGGGCGTAGCGTTACTGCGCCGTTGCTCAAACTATCCACACAAATTAACCACTGCCCAGCAGTGAAAAGACTTGACACCGCTGCCAAAATTCGCTATAATAGAAACATGAGCAATATCACCCGTATCAACCGCAGCCTGCACAAACAATTCGGCGGGCGTTTTTGTGTTGTGCCGCAGCAACAACATCTTTCGCTGCAGGGCGAAAGTGACAACTGGCATGCCATCGTGCAGGCCGGACGGCTGGCGGCTGTGCTGTTCAAAGGCGAAGGCGGTGTGGTCAACGATGTGCATTACATCGGCGAGCAAGCGCAACCCACGCGTTTGCCTGCTGTGCAGGACAACACATTGGATGGACAAGCACCCGATGTGCTGGTGATTGGCGGCGGGGTAATTGGCTGCGCCATTGCCCGAGAGCTTGCCCGCTACCAGATGGATGTGATGCTGGTGGAAAAAGAATGCGATGTGGCCATGCATGCCTCCTCACGCAATGATGGCATGGTGCATCCTGGGCTTGACCTTAAGCATAAGAACACACAAAAGCATCACTATAATCACCGTGGCAATGCCATGTTCAAAGAACTGTGCGCTGAGCTTCAAGTGCCGTTCAAGCGCAGCGGACAATACCTGTGCTTTCCGCAACCGCGTTGGTTGCTTTGGGCGGGCAAGTTCCGTTGGAACAGCCACGGCATCCCCAGCAGATTTTATAACCAAAAGCAGTTGCGTCGTCGCTTGCCGCATATTCACCCTGCGCTGAAGTGCGGCATGTTTTTCCCCACAGCAGGCGCGGTATGTCCCTATACCCTCACCATTGCCTATGCTGAAAATGCCATCGAAAACGGCGTGCGCGTGCACTTGAATACCGCTGTGTTGGGGATGGACGTGCACGAGAACAAAATCATAGCCGTTCACACTAATCGCGGCACGCTAAAGCCCAAACTGGTAATCAACGCCGCAGGTGTGTTTTGCGAAGACATCGCCGCCTTCGCGCAGGATCGTTTCTTTTCCATCCATCCGCGCCGCGGCACGAATATCATCCTCGACACCAAGTTCAGCAAGCTCATGAGCCGCAGTGCGTCTACCCTGGGCACTGGCGCGAAAGAGGGTTACAGCAAGCACACCAAGGGCGGCGGGGTTATCCACACCGTGCATGGCAACCTGCTGCTGGGCCCCAATGCCGTGGAAACCATCGACAAAGAAGACTTCGCCACTCATGCGCAGGATTTGCGCACCGTGTTTGGGCATCAAACCAAAACCAGTGAAGCATTGCACCCTGCGCAGGGCATTACCTATTTTTCGGGCACGCGTGCCGCCACATTTGAAGAAGACTTCGTGGTTCGCCGCGGGCTATATACGAAAAATATCATCCATGCAGCGGGCATGCAGTCACCAGGCCTCACGGCCGCACCTGCTGTGGCGGTTGATGTTGCGCAGTGGGCAGCGGACATGCTGCAAGCTCAGCCAAACGAAGATTTCAATCCGCAACGGCAGGGGATTGTGGATGCCACATCGCTCAACAATTTCGCACGCAACACGCTCATTCGCCAAAGCCCCGATTACGGCATCATCCTATGTCGCTGTGAGCAAATCAGCAAAGGCGAAATCCTTGCTGCCATGCGTCGTCCGCTGCCCTGTGATAGCATTGATGGCATCAAGCGGCGGGTGCGTGCGGGCATGGGACGTTGTCAGGGTGGGTTTTGCTGCCCACTCATCACCCAAGTCATCGCTGATGAGCTGGGTATTCCGCTTGACCAAGTGCGCAAAACCGGCGAAGGCAGCGAGCTGCTGTGCGGGGAGATAAAACCCACCTAATGGCGTTTGCCTGCCGGCGACTTCGTACCTTTTCTTGAAAGAAAAGGTACCCAAAAGAACATTTAGGTCGCTTCGCTGTGTTCTATCCTAGCCCCATAAATTTTCATCTCGCTTCGCTGTGTCCTATCATACGCCCATAAAAAATCCCCCCGCGCGCAGCGCGACTAAAGTTTTTTGCGCCACTTTTTTTCAAAAAAGTGGCATAAAGAGGAGCCCTGAACATGTCCATCCAAACCAACGTAGCAGTCATTGGCGGCGGCCCAGCAGGGCTTGCCGCTGCGATAGCTGCGTCCAAGCAGGGTGCGGATGTGTTGCTGATTGAGCGCGAGGCGCGGCTGGGTGGTATTCTTAAGCAGTGCGTGCACGATGGTTTTGGCGTGGTGCGTTTTGGCGAAAAACTGGCAGGGCCAGAATACGCCCAGCGCTTTCTTAATGAACTGCGTGAATATCCCATACAAACATTAACGCAGACATTCGTAGACAAAATCAAGCCGCACCCCCTTGGCTGGAAAATCAATTTGGTCACGGCGCAGGGCATGCGGCAAGCATTTGCGAAAGCGGTGGTGTTTGCCACCGGCTGCCGCGAGCGCACCGCACGGCAAATCGGCATTCATGGCACGCGGCCAGCAGGGGTGCTAACCGCGGGCAGTGCGCAATATTTCACCAACATATTGGGCCAATTGCCTGGGCACCGCTGCGTGATTCTCGGTTCGGGCGACATCGGCATGATTATGGCACGGCGGCTGACGCTTGAAGGCGCGCAGGTGCTGGGGGTCTATGAAGCTCGCGCCATGCCAAGCGGCCTGCCGCGCAACGTGGCACAATGTCTGCACGATTTCAACATCCCGCTGCACTTGCGCAAAACGGTCACACGCTGTTTTGGCTATCCACGGCTTGAAGCTGTGGAAATCGCCAGCGTGGACGAACATATGCAGCCTATCGCTGGCACCGAAGAACGCATCGACTGTGATGCGCTGATTTTGTCTGTCGGGCTGATACCCGAAAACGAATTACTCGAAACCTTGCGCGTGTCGATTGACCCAGTGACGCGTGGTCCTGTGTGCGATCAGCATGGCATGGTAGCCCCTGGGTTGTTTTGCTGCGGCAACGCCGCGCACGTGAACGACCTGGTGGATTACGTGAGCGAGTCAGGCGAAATTGTCGGCACAGCTGCTGCACAATACACAGAACAACCCCGCCAGCATGCAAAAATTATCGCAGGGCAGGGGATGATGTATGCCACGCCGCAGAAAATCACGCTGCCTGCGGGCAAGTTTCCTCTATATTTTCGTGTGCGCGAAGAGCTAGGCAAGTCACGCGTGGTGGTGCGGCTGGGCGACACCGTGCTCGCCAAGAAGACCTATCTTACCCTGCGCCCGCCTGAAATGGAACGCATTGCCCTTGATCTATCACAGGTTGCACTGCAAGAGGGTCAAGAAATCATGGTGGAAATTTTGTAGGCACTGTAGGGCGTATCTTCAAATGTCAACATGTATTGTCAGCATGTAGGGGCGGATGCGAATCCGCCCGAAGCATAAAAACATCCAAACTTATAAATGTGTTGTTTGTTCAACACGGGCGGATTTGCATCCGCCCCTACAGGTGGATAAAAATTATGACCAACCTCATTTGCATCACCTGCCCAATCGGTTGCGCCTTGCAAGCTCAACTGGTTGACGGCAAGCTCACCGTCACAGGCCACACTTGTGCACGCGGCGAAGAATTTGCGCGCGCGGAACTCACTAACCCAATGAGAACGCTATGCACAACCGTGCGCACGAATGACCCCGCATGTCCATTACTACCCGTAAGAACACAGGGCGAAATCCCCAAAGCCGCCATGATGGATGTGATGCGCCTGCTTGCAGGGGTGACTGTAACTAGCCCGCTAACATGCGGCGATGTGATAACCTCGCTTGCGCCTATTTGTGACGGTAATGTGATTGCAACTTGTGATTGGCCGTTTTAGCTTGATGTTTTATCAGCGGCGCGCCAAAGGCACGCCCTACAAGAAATTGCGCCAAAGACGCTCGGTAACGATATCTATTCGGCCTTTGGCCGTGTCCCTGTAGGGCGAGGCTTTGCCCCGCCGTACCATAAAAGCGAAACATCATACTCACTAGGAGGAAAACAACATGTCATACAAAAACTTCGAACCCAACTGGTACACTGGCGAAGTGCCCGCAAACAGCTACCGCAGCGTGTTCAAATGGGGCGACCCCGCGCAAATCAAGGCCCCGCGTGAGCGTATGTTTCGTGATGTGATTCGCCGCTTTGGTATTGACGAATCGCATTTTCACGCCTACTCACAGCCGCTGGGCTTAGAAGAAGTGAAGTTTGATATCCCCATCAAGCTCGACGAAACGCATATCGCTGCCCTGCGTGAAATCGTGGGCGCTGAGTTCGTGCGCACCGACGACTACGCGCGCTTCAGCGTCGCCTATGGCAAAACCATGTATGACATTTTACGCGCACGCAACGCCATTGTGGAAAACGTGCCCGACTGCGTAATCTACCCCGACACGAAAGAGCAAATCGAAGCGATTGTCAAGTATGCAAGTGAGCATAGCATCCCCGTGTATGTCTACGGCGGCGGCAGTTCTGTTACCCGCGGCGTAGAGTGCGTGCGCGGCGGCATATCGCTAGACATGCGCCTGCGCTTTAACAAAGAAGTGCGCTTTAACGAAGTTGACCAGCTCATCACCGTTGAAGCCGGCATGAGCGGCCCGAAGCTGGAGGAAATCCTGCAAGCACGCGGATACACCTTGGGGCACTTCCCCCAAAGCTTTGAGTATAGTGCCGTGGGCGGCTGGGTGGTCACGCACGGCAGCGGGCAAAACAGCACCTACTACGGCTGCATCCAGGACCTCGTGCTGGGACAAAGTTACGCCACACCGCAGGGCACAGTCACCACAGACACCCATCCGCGCAAAGCCACCGGCCCCGACCTCGACCGCATTATGATGGGCAATGAGGGCACCTTCGGCGTGCTCACGCATGTCACGCTCAAGTTCAGCCGACTGATGCCGCAAAACACCCGCCGCTTCAGCTATATGTTCAAAGACTGGCCAACCGCCATTGAATTCGCCCGCCAAGCCCTGCAAAGCGAGGCAGGCAAGCCCAGTGTTTTCCGTCTGAGCGACGCCGAGGAAACCTCCATTATGCTCAATATGTATGGCATTATGGACACCCCGCTCAAGCACCTGTTTAAGATGAAAGGCTTCAAGGTCAACGAAATGTGCCTGTTCTTGGGCACCACAGATGGCGAGCGCGGTTTCAGCAAAAACGCAGCGAAGAAAATCGCCAAAATCGCCAAAGCACATGGTGGTCTCACCATGACCAGTTACCCCGTGAAACGCTGGGAACACGGCCGCTTCACCGATCCCTACCTGCGCGATACCTTGCAAGATTTCGGTGTAATCATGGACACCATGGAGTGCTCGGTGAACTGGAGCAACATGGCCAAAGTGCATGCCGAAGTGCGCGAAGTGGTCAAAAGCCGCCCCAACACCGTGTGCATGACCCACATGAGCCATGTATACCCCCAAGGCGGAAACTTGTACTGGATTTTTATTATCCTTGAAAATGACGCCGAGGAGTTTCGCAAGTTCCACGCCAGCATTCTCGATGCCATTCAGCGCAGCGGGGCCAGCATGAGCCATCACCACGGCATTGGCAAGATGTTTGGTCCATGGCTGGAGGGGCAACTGGGCAAGAATGAATACGCCGTCATTCGTGCGCTAAAAAACCACTTTGACCCGCAGAATATCATGAACCCCGGCGGCACGCTTGGGCTTGATTTGGCGGATGAGGACAAGCGGTGCTTGAAATGATTATGTTCTTTTTTTGCAAAAAAAGAACCAAAAAAACCTAGCCGCTTCGCGGTGGACTATTTATGCAAGTTGAAAAAGCAAGCCCCCAAGCTCCTTCCTCAGGAAGGAGCTCCCGACCCCGGGGAGGGTGAGGAAGGCTCGCGGAGCGATGATTTCGCTGTCGTTCACCGTATAATCCCAGTCCCCCTCTGATAGAGGGGGATGTCACCGTAGTGACAGGGGGTGGGGTGCGGAGCACAAAAGGAGGAAAACCCCATGAAAAAGAAAATTATCGTCATCGTCGCCATTGTTCTCGCTGTTGCCCTGCTGGGCGGCGGTGCTTATGGCGCGCTCATTCTCTTCCAACCCTTTCAGCGCGACTGCATCGTGGGCTATGGCGAAAATATCGACCTAATCAATCGCGACATCGCGCCCATGCAGCTGCGTAACGACGGCACCTTCACCGTGTTGCAATTTACAGACACCCACTTGGTGAACACCCGTGGCCCCGATGCTCGCACCTTGCGTGACATTGAATATCACACCGCGCGCGTGCAGCCAGATCTGGTTGTCATCACCGGTGATTTAATCAACGGCCGCGCAGCGCAGGCTTATGTGCTGGTGGATCGCCGTGCTGCGTTGCAAGCGGTGATTGATATCTTCGCGCGCCTCAACCAGCCTTGGGCATTTGTGCCCGGCAACAACGACCACGATAATTTCCTGGGCAGCGTGCACGATGTTGCTGGTTTTTTGGTCACGCACTGTGAGCACGTGATTATCGCCCAGCAGCATGCCTTGCCCGGTGCGGTGAATTTCACATTACCATTACTCAACGAACAAGGCGGAACTGTTCACCAGCTTGTTTTTCTTGATTCTCTCAGTCGGCACGATGTGATTGCGCCTGTGCAAGCGCAGTGGCTTGACCTGCAGATTGATCACTTCCCATCGAGTATTTTCCTGCACCACAACACGCCTATCTTCACCGATTTAGGTCTGGCCACGTGGCCCAGCGACCGCGGCAATGTGTTGGACGAACTGTTGCTGCACGAAAACGTGGGGCTGGTGAGCATTGGTCACATTCATGTTGCGCCAACCCGTCAGGCGATTTACGCAAACACCATCTTCCAAATTGGTCGAGTTTCGGGTTATCGTCGCGGCGATAGCTATCCCGGTGGCGTGGTGGTTACGATCAGCCCGAACACAGAAGAGCTTTATCAATTTCATGATTTCGCTTTTGACTGGGATTTTAGCTATTCATAAATAGTCCCCCGCGAAGCGAGAAGCCAACACGCAGAACCTAGAAAAGAACACAGCGAAGCGACGAAAAAGTTTTTTGTGCTACTTTTTTTCAAAAAAGTAGCGAGAAGGAGCAAGCTTGAAAGATAAACTGCGCCTAGCCATTCGCATCATCGTGCCGGCAACGGCGGCGGTGGTGGTGATTTGGCTGCTGTTGGGCATGGGACAAATTATGGACTTGCATGGTGGACAGCGTGTTACCGTGCGTGCAGAGTTCGCTCGTGTGCCGGTGACCATTCGTGCAGATATGACCTTCGTTCGTGAGGAAATTGCCTTGCCAGCGGCGAGCGCGGGAGTGGCAGCATTGCTGGTTGAACCCGGTGAACGCGTGGCGTTGCGGCAAAACATCGCCGCGGTGAGCGAAACCACCCAGCAAGCAGAATTACGCAGCCGTCAAACTGCGCTGCAACAACGCCTGCGCTGGCTGCAAGATGCCGACGGCGCGCTGCATTTGCATGCGCTCAACGTCAACGAGCTGGGGCGGCAAGTGGATGACACCATGTTCGATTTCATGCGTGCGTTGGAGCGTGGGCAACTGGCAGACCTAGCCGTGCATCAAGAAATTTTTGTGCAGCGGTCAACGGCACTGGATGCCGCACTTGGCGCGCAGATTAACTTTGCCGCACAAATCGCGCAAACCCAATCTGAGCTGCAAGCTGTGCAGCAACAGCTGGCACAAGGGCAGTTTAGCTATGTGCGAGCACCTGCAACGGGCGCGTTTTATCCACAGGGCGACGTGTGGGCGGCTCTGCAGCCTGCCGATTTACATAACATGACACCCGATGCGTTTGAGATAGCGCAGCAAACATTACCCGAGCCGTTGCAAGGCATTGGCCGCTTGGTCACAGCCTTTCGCTGGTACGCCGCCGCGGTCCTAGATATCCACACCGCGCAGCAATTGCAACTGGGTAGCACTTACATCATCACCTTTCCCATGCAAAGCGCACGGGAGTTCGGCATGCGGCTTGAACGCTTAAATTTTGATGGTGACCAAGCTCTGGCGGTGTTTTCCTCCACCGAGCAAGATAGCACGCTAGCCAACCTGCGGCACGCACAGGCCGAAATTACGCTGCGGCATGCGCAAGGTTTGGCGATTCCCGCGTCGGCGTTGCGTTTTGTGCCGCGCGGCGAGGGCGAACGCGAACGCACCGTCACCGCGGTGTATATCTCCCACGCGGGCAGGCTGCTGCTGCGCCAAGTGGACGTGCTGCATCAACAAGACGACGAACTCATTGTCGCCTGGGGCAATCTCAACGAATGGCAGCGCGTGGACGCTGATCGTTTGCGCATCGAAGGTTATGCGCAGCACATCGCGCAAGAGGATGGGCGATTAACCTTGTTGGGGCATGGTCTGCGCCTCACGCCTCAATGGCGACACGCGCAGATTATTCCTGACGGACCACAATGGGCAAATGGCAACACGCGCGCCCTGTTTGATGACAGCCTCTTCACCGGCGAAAACCTGCAATGGCAGCGCGACGGCGATGCGATTATCCTCACCGGCGAAAACCTGCAATGGCGCGAACAACGCGGCGCAGGTCTGCGCATCTACGATTACGTGCTGGTTGACGGGCGCATCGGCGAAGATGACCCGCGGCGGCTTGCGGATTAATTCTTGCTACTTTTTTGAAAAAAAGTAGCGCAAAAAACTTTAGCCGCTTCGCGGTGGATGTTGAAAATTTGGTGAACCCTTGATAGAACGCAGCGAAGCGACTTGCTCGCCGCAGGCGCGCTTCGCGGGGGATTTTTATGAGATGTGTAGATGTTGCCAAGTCCTCCCCCTTGGGGGAGGAAAGCACGTCGTAGGCGTGCAGGTGGGGGTTGATGCAAAAAACCTAGCCGCTTCGCGGGGGACTATTATGAAAATTTGAAGGTGTTGCCAAGGCCTCCCCCGCCGGGGGAGGAAAGCACGTCGACAGGCGTGCAGGTGGGGGGTTGCATTTCAGCACAAAAAACCTATACCGCTTCGCGGGGGATGTCCCGCAGCGACAGGGGATGCGAAGCACTAATATTCAGGAGAAATACATGACAAATTATCAAGCCGTTGCTGCGCAACTAGTCGAAGCCTGCATGAAAGCTGGGCGCAGCCCCGCAGACGTGCAGCTGATGGCCGTGACCAAAACCGTGCCGGTGCCGCGCATCTTGCAAGCCATTGCAGACGGTGCCACGTTGTTGGGCGAAAACCGTGTGCAGGAACTGGCCGAAAAGCGACCGCAGCTTGCCAGCCTCCTCAAGGGGGGATGTCCGCAGGGCAGGGGGGCGTGTGGAATGCATATGATCGGCCATCTGCAAAGCAATAAGGTCAGCAAAGCCGTGCAGCACGCGGATATGATTCAAAGTGTGGACAGCCTAAAAATCGCGCGGGAAATCAGCAAGGCTTGTGTCAAGCAAAACAAGAACATGCCTGTGCTGGTGGAAGTAAACATGGGGCGAGATCCGAACAAACATGGCTTTTTTGCCGAGCAAGTACACGAAGCATTGCACGAGATTTCGACCTTGCCCGGCCTGCAAGTGCAGGGAATGATGACAATTCCCCCGGTTTTTGACAAAAAAAGCGAAACTGCGCAAGTTTTTTTGCAAATGTATCAGCTTTTTGTTGACATGCGGGGCAAAAAAATGGATAATATAAGTATGAGTATATTGTCCATGGGCATGAGCGACGATTTTGAGCTGGCCGTGGCGCACGGCAGCACACTGGTGCGCGTGGGCAGCGCGATTTTTGGCAATCGATATTAAACCGTTTGGAGGGGAAAATCATGGGATTAATGGACTGGGTGCGCGGCGGGCGCATGAGCGATGAGGACTATAACGAACTGGAAGACCTAGAGGGCGACGATGGCTATGAAACTTTGCCGCCGCCTGCGCAGCAATATGACAATGTCATCAGCTTTAACAAAAAGCCGCAGCCGCAGTTGTTTACACAGCAACAGCAACAGCAGCAAGCCGCGCAGCCGCAACCCGCCCCGCGCGCAGAAACCTATACGCGGGAGTTTAGCTCGGGCATCACCGGCGGTGGCAGCAGCCCCTTTGTGGCCTTTCGCATTCTGAAAAACTTCAATGACGTAGCCGCCGTGGCCGATCAAATGGTGGCACAGCGCATTGTGATTTTGAACCTGGAAAGCTGCGATGACGTCACCGGTCGCCGCGTGCTGGATTTCATCGGCGGTGTAGCACACGCTTGCAAGAGCACAGTGAAAGCCGTGGCTGGGCGGGTGTATATGATTACCCCGCGCGGGGTGAACGCCGACGGCGAATTCTTTGACGAACCTGCGCAGCACACGCACCACGAAATGGGCGCAGACATTGCGTATGAGGAGTAATCTCCGCTGTATGTTCAACAGGGAGGCCTTGGCAGTTTCTTAATGTATTGATAAAAATTCACCGCGAAGCGGGTAAACGTTTTTTGTGTTACTTTTTTCAAAAAAGTAACAAGTAATTGGAGGAAAAGACAGATGACACCGGAACAAATTAAGGCGCACAAATTCCGCTCGGCGGGCAAAGGGCTTTATCGCAGCGATGACGTAGACGCATTTTTTCAAGAAAGCGTGGCCGCGTTTGTGAAAACCCAAGAAGAAAACGCACAATTGCAGTCGCAGGCATCGCAATTGCAAACTGCATATGACGAACTGTTTCAAAAAACCGAAAAACTTGCAGACGCACTTTCGCAAATGAAAGGCGAGCGCGAAATCATTCAAAAAACGCTCATCACTGCCCAGCAACTGGCCGATGACATGACAGACAAAGCCCGCGCCGAAGCGGATACTCTCGTGGCCAATGCTCGCACGCAAGCCGAGCAAACCAAAGCCGCCGCACAACAGCAGGTGGGCGACATCACCCTGCAAGCCAAGGCTGCGGCCGAAAATGCATTAGCGCGCGCACGTGTGCAAGCTGATGACATGGTGGCCGACGCACAAGTGAAAGTGCAGGTGCAGCAACAATTGTTCAATCAAGCGCGGCAAGAAATGGCCACCATGCGCTTGCGCCTGCTGGATTTAGTGGAGCAAATTCCGCAAGATGATGACGTGGAGTTTCCGTCCATTGAGCTGACAGTCGAAGATATCGTGCCAGCACAACCGCAATATCATGAAGAAGAACATGCAGTTGCGCCTGCCGTTGAAATGGCACCAGACCCGTTCGGCTAGGTTTTTGTCACTTTTTTGAAAAAAAGTGACGCAAAAAACTTTTTACTCGCTTCGCTGTGGTTTTTTCCAACCTCATAATAATCCCCCGCGAAGCGGCATAGGTTTTTTTGGTTCTTTTTTTGCAAAAAAAGAACAAGAAAGAACACAGAAAGAGGACGCATGAAAAAACAGAAGTGGTGGCTGCGCGGTTGCGCAGTTGCGTTGATTGCCGTGCTGGTGTGGATAGACCAGGCGGTGAAGGTGTGGGCAACGGCGAACTTGCAAGGGCAAGGGCAGCGTGTGTTGATTCCCGGGGTGCTGGGGTTGCGCTATGCCGAAAATGCGGGCATTTCGTTCGGATTATTTGGCAATTCGCCGGGGGTGATGCAGGCGATAACTATCTTCACCGGACTTGTGATGCTGATGGGTCTGCTATTTATCGTCATGGGCAAGCTCGACAGCTTCACCATGTGGGCGGCTGCGATCATCATCGGCGGCGGCTTTGGCAATTTTATCGATCGCCTGTGGCAGGGTTTTGTGGTGGATTACTTAGAGTTTTTGTTCATCGAATTTGCGATATTTAACTTGGCGGATGTGTTTATTCTTTGCGGAATGTTTGCGTTGATTGTGGCGACGATTGTAACTGAACATCGTAAAGTTAAGGTGAAAGCATGAGGCTTGACCAAACCGTGGCGCAACAGCTGAACATGACACGTGCGCGTGCGCAGAGCCTGATTACCGATGGGCATGTGTTGGTGAACGGCTTGCCTGCGAAGAAAAGCGCCATACTGAACGAAGGCGATGTGCTCACCTGGCAATTGCCGCAGCCGGTTGAACTTGCTGCGCAGCCTGAGGATATTCCCCTTGATATTCGACTGGAAGATGATGATCTGTTGGTGGTGAATAAGCCGCAGGGCATGGTGGTGCATCCCGCGCCAGGACACAGCAGCGGCACACTGGTGAATGCGCTGTTGTGGCATTGCAATGGAAAACTATCGCGTGAGCCTTTATGGGGCTTGCAGAATGCACAGCGAAGCGACGGAGCCCCGCCGCAGGCGGTTAGGCCCGGTATTGTACATCGCATCGACAAAGACACCAGCGGGCTACTCATTGTGGCCAAAACGGATTTTGCGCATCAGCATTTGGCGGCGCAAATTGCGGCGCACACCTTCACGCGTGAATATCGTGCGGTGGTTTGCGGGCGGCTGAAGGAGCCCGTGGGCACCATCAACCTGCCCATTGGTCGCCATCCCAAAGATCGCAAGAAGATGGCGATTGTGCAAGCTGGCAAGCCTGCAGTGACGCATTACGAAGTGCTGCGGGAGCTGAGTGACAAATTCAGTGAGCTAAAGCTTACATTGGAGACCGGGCGAACACATCAGATTCGTGTGCACATGGCGCACATGGGCAGGCCTGTTGCAGGCGACCCTATGTATGGTGTTGCCAACAAGCGGCTGGCAGGGCAGTGTTTGCACGCCGAGCGCATTGCTTTCACGCACCCGCGCACGGGGGAAACGATAGATGTGCAAGCGGCAGTGCCTATATGGTTTGAAAATTTTTTAAAAAGTCTTGGAGGTATTGATATTGACCAAGCAAGAGATAGTTGAATACTGGATGAATAGTGCGAGTATGGATGAGAGCACATTTCGCAATTTGCTCAAAAGTAGTGATAACCATTGGGCTTTGTTTATAGGGCACATTGTAGTGGAAAAATTGCTTAAGGCATTGGTTGTGCAAAAAAACAAAGAGGGGTTTGTTGTGCCGCGTAGCCACGATTTACTACTGCTTGCGGAAAAAGCTAACTTGGAAATTAACGAGCAACGTGCTGATATATTGGATTTGATTTCAACGTTTAATATCAATGCACGCTATCCAGATTATAAGCGCGGGTTTTATCAAAAATGCACTGACGATTATACCAAAGAACGTGCACTAGAAATTGATGAGGTGATTGCATGGCTGAAAAACTTGATTCAAGAACCATAGTGCGGCGGTATGCTGATGAAGTAAAGAAAAATTGCAATGTGTTACAACTATTTTGGTTTGGCTCAACGGCAATGGGACGCGCGCATGAAGATAGCGATATTGACATTGCGGTGGTGGCGCAAGATTTTTCGGGCGATGCAGTGGAGGATATGCTGCGATTGATGAAAATGCGTCGCAATATTGACCTGCGTATTGAGCCGCACGCGTTTTTGCCCAGCGATTTTCACCAAGACAACCCATTTGCCGCTGAAATTATGCAACATGGCATTAAAATGCTATAACCAATATAGGAGGATTAGTATGACCGAATCTCGTAAACAGGACCTTGCACGCGTGGCAAACTTGGTGCGCCAAGGCGTGCTGGAGGGCGTGTTCAACGCCAAGGCCGGGCACCCCGGCGGCAGCCTTTCGGCGGCCGAAGTGATGACGTACTTATATTTTGAGCAAATGCGCGTAGACACTGCCAATCCCAAGTGGGACGGTCGCGACCGCTTTGTGCTGAGCAAAGGGCATGCCGCGCCGGTGTTATATGCAACGCTTGCACAGCGGGGCTTCTTTCCTGCAGAGGAATTGGCAACACTGCGCAAAGTGGGCAGCCGCTTGCAGGGGCACCCCAGCATGAAGTTGTGCCCTGGCGTAGACATGAGCACGGGTAGTCTGGGGCAGGGGATTAGCGCCGCCGTTGGCATGGCATTGGGTGCGAAGCATGGCGGCAGCGATGTGATGACCTATACCTTGCTGGGCGACGGCGAGCTGCAAGAAGGCCAGGTGTGGGAGGCCGCGATGTTCGCAGCCGCCAAGCAGCTTGATAATCTTGTGGTGATTGTGGATAACAATAATCTGCAAATCGACGGCACAGTTGAGGAAGTCAACTCGCCGTATCCCATCGGCGAAAAATTTGCAGCCTTCGGCTTTGATGTGGCCGAAATCGATGGTCATTGCTACGATGCGCTGGAGGGCGCATTCAAAGGCATTGTGAAAAACGGCAAGCCCACAGCGATTATCCTCAAGACCATCAAGGGGCGCGGTGTTTCGTTCATGGAAAACAACGTGAATTGGCATGGTGCTGCACCAAATGCAGAGCAATATGAGCAGGCCATGGCCGAGCTGAAAGGAGCCGCAGCATGAAAATGAACGCAACGCGCGACGCCTACGGTCAAGCCTTGGTTGACCTTGGCGCGAAAAACAAAAATGTCATTGTGATGGACGCTGACCTAGCTGCAGCCACCAAAACCGGCGGTTTTCGCAAGGCCTATCCCGACAGATTCTACAACGCCGGCATTGCTGAAGGCAATCTGATGAGCGTGGCCGGCGGCATGGCAACCATGGGCTACACCGTGTTTGCCAGCAGCTTTGCGATGTTCGCTGCCGGGCGTGCATTTGAACAAATCCGCAACACCATTGGCTACCCTGCTTTGAATGTGAAAATCGGTGCGACCCACGGCGGCATTTCCGTTGGCGAAGATGGCGCAAGCCACCAGTGCAACGAAGACATCGCACTCATGCGCGTGATACCCGGCATGACGGTGATTAACCCGGCGGACTATCAAGAAGCCTATGCTGCAGTGATGGCTGCCGCCGAATTGGACGGCCCTGTGTATCTGCGCTTTGGCCGGCTGGCACTGCCGCATCTGTTTGATGAGAATTACAAGTTTGAAATCGGCAAAGGCGTGCAATTGCGTGATGGCAACGACGTGACGATCGTCGCCACCGGCTTAATGGTGCACGAAGCACTTGCCGCCGCCGATGAACTGGCCGCACAGGGCATCAATGCCCGCGTGATTAACATGGCCACCATCAAACCCTTGGACGTAGACATTCTGGTGAAAGCCGCGCAAGAAACCGGCGCGATCGTCACCGCTGAAGAGCATAGCGTGATTGGCGGCTTGGGCAGTGCGGTAACGGAAGCACTGGCCGAAGCCTGCCCTGTGCCTGTGCTGCGCGTGGGCGTGGAGGATACGTTCGGCGAAAGCGGTCCAGCGAAAGACCTGCTGAAGCTCTATGGCTTGAGCGCGGAGAATATTGTGTGCAAGGTGAAGAAAGCGATTGCGTTGAAGTAACTTTCATGCAATGTTAAGGTTCGGGCGGATTTGCATCCGCCCCTACAGTTTCATAAATAGTCCACCGCGAAGCGGCTAAAGTTTTTTGCGCTACTTTTTTTCAAAAAAGTAGCAAAGATGTGTAAAAGGGGAGAATAGCATGAAAGTGAGTCGAAGCAAGTTGGCATTCACGGTGCTGCTGGGCACGTTGACGTTAGCAGCGGCATTGGTGGTAAGTTGGTTCCACCTGTTTAATGTGCGGCCAAACGAGCGTTTTGCCGTGGTGTTTGCACGGGGCAGTCAATTGTATGTTGCGGTGCCCGAGGGCAGCTATGCCTTGCGGGTGACCGAAAGCATGACGCAGCATTTCGGTGGCAACGCGGATTATCTCTGGCTGGACCAGCGTGACGACAACGCGGTGCATCTTTATGTGATGCAACTGCGTGACGGCGGCGCACGGCGCATTGGCGGTGTGCGCGCAGCCGAGGATGTGGGCAGCTGGGTAGCAAGCCGCTGCGGGCAGTTCGCGTTTTACACAAACCTTGCAGGCAATCAGTTGTCCATACATAACAGTCACACAGGCAACAGTGAGCTGATCGCCGAGCGCATGAGCGCAGTGTTCATGGCGCAGGGGCAAGATGCTGCGTATTTCACCCGGCGCGAAAGCGGCGCGATGATGCTGTATCGCGTGCAGGTGAACCGTGAACCTGAGCGCGTGGCCGGTGTGGTGGAGGATGTGCGATTTTTCTATGACCACCTGCGGGCAATGGTATTTTACTCAGCGGCAGGGAATCTATATGCGCTGGGCAGTAACGGCCCGCCCGTGTTTGTGGCCGAAAGTCCCGAGCAGGTGCTGTTTGAGCACTATCAACCCGGCGGGAACTTATATATGCTCAAGGACAATGGGCAGCCGCAGTTGCAGCTTTATGTGTATGACGGCGTGAGCGTGCAACGGCTGGCCAATGCCGGGCAGTTGCAGGTGATTGCGGCAGTGCGTGCACATGGTCGTCCCGCTGCGTTGCTTGCCTATGAAAACGAAGGCGAGCAAGACCCTCGCGGTTGGCGGCTGGCGATGATGACCGAACTTGGCCCGCGTGAAATCCCAATGGGTGAAGGTTTTGCCGGCGGTGCACAATGGCAGGCCATGTTTGTGCGCACCCCAGAAGTATTGCTGACGCAGGAAAGTAACGTGGAAGGCGCAACCTTTGGGCTGCATGGCTATGAATTGTTGCAGCATGGGATTTCGCAGCGGCACTTTTTGGGCACACAGGTGCTAGGCACGGTAATTGGCCGCTTCGGCGCGTATGTTGTGCGCCAGGAGATCGGCGGCGCACGCATGGGCATTTATGTCTATCACCGCGGTGAAACCATGCAGCGCCTGGTGAATGATGTGCATGCGCATTTCCTTACACCTAGCGAAAATGCGCTGTTGGTGCTGCACGATGTGGAAGATGAAATAGGCATACTTACCGCCTGCGTGGGTGCTGTGGCACACCGCATCGCCACTGGCGTGCGCGCGGGCAGCGTGCAGGCGGGCAACCATTTTGCGGGCTACATCAACACCTGGGAAAACGGCGCCGGCACCTTATGGCTAAGCAATCTGGGTCAACGTCCGCCGGTGCGTATCGCCGATGGCGTGACCGCAGTGTTGGCGGTGAACTGATTTTCTGTTCTTTTTTTGCAAAAAAAGAACCAAAAAAACCTATGCCGCTCCGCGGTGAATTTTTGTAAACACATTAAGGTGTTGCCAAAGCCTCCCCTCCGGGGTCCCCGCAAATGCTTGCATTTGTGGGGTGGATCATTGGGGGAGGAAAGCACGTCATAGGCGTGCAGGTGGGGGTTGTGTAAAAAAAAGAACCAAAAAAACCTATGCCGCTTCGCGGTGGATGATTTATGTGAATTGAAGCAGCAAGCCTTAGCTCCTTCCTCTGGAAGGAGCTGGCACGCGCCGCGCGTGACTGAGGAAGGCTCGCGGAGCGAGGATTTTCGTGTGCTGCGTAGGTGTTGCCAAGGCCTCCCCTCCGGGGTCCCCGCAAATGCTTGCATTTGTGGGGTGGATCATTGGGGGAGGAAAGCACGTCGTAGGCGTGCAGGTGGGAGCGCAAAAAAGAACAAGAAAGGGAATTCTATGGCGAAGGGCGACTTTTTTCGCACGCAGATGAACGGATTTCATAAAGAGGATGTGCTGCAATACATAGAGGCGCTGGAGCTGCGCATGCATATGCAAATGCAAACCACACAGCGGCGCACCGCGCAGTTGCGGCAGGCACGGCAACGCCAAGTTGACTGGATGACTGCCGCGCGCTTGCAACGGCGGCGGCATGCGGCGGGCGATGAAGTGGCACAACAGCTGGCAGAATTCGCGCAAAAGCTGGAGGATACACAGAAAATTGTGGCGGAAGTAGATCGCGAAAACCATTTTTTGCGCGAGAAAATTCGCCTGCTCGAAATGGATCCGGTGATACAAGCGCCGATTGTGCCCATGGAGCAACTGACGTTAAACTGGCTGCTGGGCGACGATGAAGAAGATGAATAAGTAGCTCCTCGTTTCGTAGCAAATTAAAAACCACAAAAACCCCCACCATGCAATTTTTTGCAGGTGGGTTTGCTATTTTGATAATCGTATCCCGCGAAGCGGTATAGGTTTTTTTGGTTCTTTTTTGCAAAAACCACCTGCGGTGGGGCTTGGTCGCTTCGCTGTGCTCTATTCCAGCCTCATAGAATCCCCCGCGAAGCGGTATAGGTTTTTTTGGTTCTTTTTTTGCAAAAAAAGAACAATCAAACCACGCTATTGAGTAATTGCGCATAACTGGGCAGCGGCCACAGTTCCTGCGGGATGAGAGCTTCGAGGGCATCGCAGGTTTGGCGAAGTGTTGCCATGGCAGGCAGAGATTTTTCACGCTCAAGTGCGTCAATTTTGCTGGGGAGTTCATCGCACAGCGTGGAGATTTTTTGCAGCAGTTGCAGTTCCATGCCGTCAAATAGGCCGATTTCACGCTTGCGTTTCACTAGGCTGGTCAGCTGGTCTTGATAGGCTACACATGCCGGGATCACCGCATCTTTCATCAGCATGAGCATGGTGAGTGCTTCAATGTGCACGGTTTTGCGGTAGCTTTGCATGAGAATTTCGTGGCGGGCATGCAGTTCGCTTTCATTGAGCACGGCATGGCGGGCAAACACCTCAACGCTTTGCGGGGCAAGCATAGCTTGCAGCGCGCTTGGGGTATCCGGCAGGTTCGACAGCCCACGCAGCTTGGCCTCAAGCACCCACTCCGGCGCATAGTTGTTGCCGTTGAATAGAATGCGTTTGTGCGCCTTGATGGTGCGTTGAATCAGCATGTCAAGCGCAGCGGTGAAGTCGGCGGCTTGCTCAAGTTCATCAGCGAACTGACGCAGCACCTCCGCGACGATGGTGTTGAGCACGAAATTTGGCCCCGCGATGGAAAACGCACTGCCCAGCATGCGAAACTCAAACTTGTTGCCAGTGAAGGCCATGGGCGAGGTACGATTGCGGTCGGTGCTGTCTTTGGGGATGCGCGGCAGGGAGCTTACGCCGATTTTCAGGCGTGCGCGGCCGGGGGCGTGGTAGTCCTCACCCAGTTCAATGGCCTTTAAAATGTCGGTGAGTTCGTTGCCCAAAAACAGGCTGATAATCGCCGGCGGAGCCTCGTGTGCGCCCAGGCGATGATCGTTGCCTGCGCTGGCGGCACTGGCACGCAGCAAGTCTTGATAATCATCCACAGCCTTAATCACCGCAGTGAGAAACAGCAGAAACTGCGCGTTTTCGTGCGGGGTATCACCGGGTTCAAACAGGTTTTGCCCATTGCTTGTGCTCAGGCTCCAGTTATTGTGTTTGCCGCTGCCGTTTACGCCCGCGAAGGGCTTTTCATGCAGCAAACAGGCCAGATGATGCCGCTCAGCGATGGATTTTGCCAGCTCCATTACCAGTTGGTTGTGGTCGGTGGCAATGTTCACGGTGGTGAACACAGGCGCAAGTTCGTGCTGTGCGGGTGCGGTTTCGTTGTGCCGCGTTTTCGATGGCACGCCCAGCTTCCACAACTCCAGATCAAGCTCTTTCATGAAGGCCGACACTCGCGGCTTGATGGCGCCGAAGTAGTGATCTTCCAGCTCTTGCCCTTTTGGGGGCGGTGCACCCAGCAGCGTGCGCCCGGTGTGAATCAAATCCGGCCGCTGCAGATACATCGCTTTGTCGATGAGAAAATACTCCTGCTCGGCACCAACGGTTGCGTCAACGCGGGTCACATTTTCGTTGCCGAACAAACGCAACACGCGCAGCGCCTGCTTGTTAATCGCCTGCATAGAACGCAGCAGCGGTGTTTTTTTGTCCAGCGATTCGCCATTATACCCACAAAACGCAGTGGGGATGCACAGCGTTTCATCTTTAATAAAGGCATAGGCAGTGGGGTCCCAGGCGGTGTAGCCGCGCGCTTCGAAGGTGCAGCGCAGGCCGCCGCTGGGCAGGCTGCTGGCATCGGGTTCGCCGCACACCAATGCCTTGCCCGAGAATTTCATGATGATCTCACCGTCTGCCACTGGCTCAATGAAGCTGTCGTGTTTTTCGGCCGTCACGCCAGTCATCGGCTGAAACCAATGGGTATAGTGCGTCACGCCATGCGCCAAGGCCCAATCTTTCATGGCGGCGGCCACAATGTTGGCCATGGCAGAGCTAAGGCGGCTGCCTTGCTTGATGGCGTCATAAACCTCTGCGGGCAGGCGTGCTTGCATTTCGGCGTCACCGAATACCATGCAGCCAAATAGTTCCGGAATGTTCATTGTATATCCTTTCTGTTCTTTTTTTGGAAAAAAAGAACCAAAAAAACTTGATCCGCTTCGCGGTGGACTGTTTAACGAAAGTTGAAGAAACAAGCCTTAGCTCCTTCCCCTGGAAGGAGCTGGCACGCGTCGCGCGTGACTGAGGAAGGCTCGCGGAGCGAGGATTTTCATGTGCTGTGCAGATGTTGCCAAGACCTCCCCCTTGGGGGAGGAAGCACGTCGTCAGGCGTGCAGGTGGGGGTTCAATGCCCAAAAAAACTTGATCCGCTTCGCGGTGGACTGTTTAACGAAAGTTGAAGAAACAAGCCTTAGCTCCTTCCCCTGGAAAGAGCTGGCACGCGTCGCGCGTGACTGAGGAAGGCTCGCGGAGCGAGGGTTTTCATGTGTTGTGTAGATGTTGCCAATGCCCCAAAAACTGATTCCGCTACGCGCAGGGAATTTTTATGGGGCTGGGATAGAACACAGCGAAGCGACGTAAATGTTTTTTGTGCTACTTTTTTTCAAAAAAGTAGCGAAATCGCTACTCCACGGCAAGTAACCGCGGCGCAACCAGCACGCCGGAGGGGGTGAGGCGGTATTCGTTGGTCCAGGCGGCACCTTGCACGCGCCATGCGCCGGGGCCATGCCAGGTGCGCTCAAGCTCGCAATTGTGCAGTGCACCAAAGGTGTTGATGCGGTTGCCGCAGGCAGTGACGTTGATTTGCGCGGTGCCTGCGAGCTCGCCAAGCTCTGTGCGCCAGGGTGAAATGGCGATGATGCCGCAGTCGCGTGCGTTGGCGGTGATAGCCAACACAGGCTGCGCGAAGTGCGTGGCTTCAAGGGCGTAGTCGCCTGCGGGCAGCTCAACTTGTGCGTGGTAGACCACATTGCCGCCATAGAACGGCAAGCCTTGTGCAGTCCAGTCGCCCCAAGCAAGTTCGCGTACCGGCGGGGTGATTTCCGTCAGGCGACCGCGCACACGCACACCAAAATCGCCGAGGATAAAGCAGCTTTCCACCGTGGTGGCTTTGCCAAACGGCAGGGTGATTTCAAGCGTGTTCGTGCCTGCGTTGAGCTTACCCAGCGTAGCGGTTTGGATGGATTCATCAACGTAATGGCCAGTGGGCGTGGTGTTCACGGCTTGCCCGTTCCATGTAATTTGCAGCGTGGGCAGGTCTTCAATGGCAAGTTCAACTGCATCCACTTCAACTTGCGACTGCACAGTGTAGCGCAATTTCAGGCTGTGTTGCGCAGGTTCGTCCAGCAGGCAATAAGGTTGCATGCCGCGGGCGACTTCGTTTTCCAAGCCCAGCAAGGTCTTGCATTTGTCACACACGCGCAGCACTTCTTCGGCAGGTTGCCATGCGCCGCCGTTTAGGCTATGCTCGGGCATATCCAATATGAGCACATTGGGTTCTTCCAATGTGACAGGCACAAGCGGTGGCAGGTCACTGTGATAGGAGTGGCAGGGCTCATGTACATGTAGGGGCGCCACCTGCGGTGGGGCTCCGTCGCTTCGCTGCGCACGATTACAGGTTGCAGTAAGGCGCAACAGCAACGAATCCTGTCCATGTGCCGCCCAGTCAATCACGGTGTTTGCGTTTGCATAGCTGCAGGGCAGGGGAATAACCTCGCCAGTGAGCGTGTTAAAATGCTCGGCGGTGTATTCACCGGCAATTTGCACTTGCAGCATGCGCGGCTTGTTGGTGTAATAATTTGCGCTTGCGTGCGCATGGCACAGGAACAACCACTCGTGTTCACCGTCGCGGCGTCGCTGGGTGATGATATTCTTGGCGGTCACGGCGTTTTCCAGCACGGTGTGCATTTGATAAGGCGCAAGCTCGCCCAGCAATGCAGTTTTGCTCCATGGCACTGTTGTTGCGCTGACAGATGTGGGCTCAGCATCCACATGTGTGGGTGTGCCGCCTAGCCAAATCACACGGCCGCCGCGCGCTTCAAAATCTTGCAGTGCCTTGAGGGTGGTGTCGCGAATCGTTTGCAATTGCGGGGCAATCACCACATCGTAGTTCATCGCGCCAACGTTGAAGGTTGCCCCCTCAGTCACGCTTTGTGGCGTGCCAGCTCCCCCGCAAGCGGTGGAGCCATTGCCTGACGCATGCTGGCTGGGTAGCAAGCTCTCACAAATAAAATCAAAATCTTGGTGGGCAAACAGCAGCCAGTCGGTCAACTCGGCAAAGCGGTGGTCCATTTCGTCTTGCACAGCACGGCATTGGCTGTCGGGCCCCCAATGCAGCCAGAAGCTTTCCACGGGGTGAATCACCCCCACACGCACCCGTGGCGTGCCGCGCGTCATGGCCGAATTCACGCGGGCAAAGTGGTCTTCCATGTGCTTATATTGCTTATACCACGGCGATTGATGCCCAATGCTGGCGGGGTAGTCACGCTTGGCCTCGCCGCGCATGCTGACCCAATACAGATGCGGCACACGCACGCTGATGCCCAATGCGGCCTGCCAATCGCCTTGCAATTTGTGCTTATAGAACGGGAAATTCCAGTTGGTCACGCCATAAAGCTCGCTCATCACGCCGGGGCGTGCATATTGTCGCGCAGCACTCTGGGCTTGTTTTGCAGTGTTGAACTCGCGGTTGTCGCACAGCAGGTCAATGCCCGGCAGCTGGAATGCACGATAAGACCGCATGCAGTCGCCAGTGTGCTTGGTTTGGTCGCGCAAGTCTTGCTCGGCCATCATGTGGCCGGTGAGCAACAAGCCATGGCGTTCGCACCAGTCGCCCATGGTGTCGGCAAAGGCACTGGCAAATCGTTCTGAACAGTGGTCATGATAGCGATACCGTGCGCGTGACAGCTTGCCGTCTGCTAAATTAAAAAATAACTCGGGCACAAAGTCCAGCAAATCTTCGCCGTATTCAGCCTGATACGTTTCGGCAAAATCAATTGTCCACGGCAGGGTAGTGCTTTCGCCTGCAAGGGGATCTTGCATGTTCTTTTTGCGGCCGCATTCGGGCTCATCGCTGAAAATAGCAGGCACGGTTTTGCCAAATTCCTCACCCACCGCCTCACGATACCGCTCGTGCGTCACTTCCACAAAACGCTCAATGGCGGCTTTGCTCAGGCCATCCACATAAGTTTGGCCATTATACCAAGGGCTGGATTCATGCACTTGCAGGTAAGCAAAATAATTGCTGCCGCCGCGTGTGTAGCTGAGCAAATTGCCATGCTTGTCCTGTTCAATGGCATAGCTGGCAATCAAGGGCAGGTCATCGCGTTGCTTAGGCGTGAAGAGCATTGTCTTTTGGCGGTGCTGCGGGTCTTGCGTCACCAAACCGCCGGCAAAGCCGCTGGGCCACTTATCTTCATCATATAGCCAGGCCAGCATGCGCTTGTGCTTGGCATAGGCCGTGCAGTCTTTCACGTGCTGCATGAACACATCGCCCAGATATTCTGTGGCTAACCCCACCCGCACATGCATATGAAAGCCGCCAAAGCCCATTTGCTCCATGGCGTCAATCTGTCGGTTAAGCACGGCTTGGTCAAGCTTGCAGTTCCAGCACCAAAACGGCGTAGCGCGATACTCACTGCCAGGGTGTTGGAATGTGTTCAAATCAATGGCAGGCTTGCGATTTTCGGGATACAACATGATGGCCTCCTAATTTGGTGGGCGATGAAACCCCTCGTGTAGGGGCGGCTAATAGCCGCCCGTGGTTTTTTATGGCGTGATGAAGGGGTGCGGGCGGCTGCTAGCCGCCCCTACACGCGATGCGGCGGGTTGACATGCACTTGCAGGTGTGGTATAATAATATCATAAAAATCGATTGGAGTCAACCATGAATAATATCGAAAATCTGCGTAGCAAGCAAGGTTATCTTTGCGACATGGACGGCGTGCTCTATCACGGCGAACGGCTGCTGCCGGGTGTAACCGAATTTGTGCACTGGCTGGAGAAAGAAGAAAAGCAATATCTGTTTTTGACCAACGCCAGCGGAAGAACGCCGCTTGAGCTGCAGCAAAAACTTGCGCGCATGGGCCTTGAAGTGGGCGAGGACAAGTTCTACACCAGCGCACTGGCCACCGCACAGTTTTTGCATCACCAAAGCCCGGGCTGCTCGGCCTACATCATCGGTGACCCGGGATTGTTTAACGCACTGTATGACTACGGCATCATTCAAAACGACCACAACCCAGACTACGTGGTGGTTGGCGAAACCCGTGCATTTGGCTATGAGCACATCACCCGCGCGATTTACCACGTGCGCAATGGTGCAAAGCTCATTGGCACCAACAGCGACATGACTGCGCCGAGCGAAACGGGCATCATCCCCGCATGCCGTGCACTCATTGCCCCCATTGAACTGGCCAGTGAACGCCAGGCCTATTTCATTGGCAAACCCAACGCGCTGATGATGCGCACCGGACTGCGTATTCTGGGCGTGAAAACAAGTGAGGCCGCCATGATTGGCGACCGCATGGATACCGACATTGTGGCTGGCATGGAAACCGGTCTAGACACTGTGCTGGTGCTTTCCGGCGTGACGGACGAGTTGCGCATGCAGAGTTATCCCTATCGGCCGACGTATGTGCTGGATGGGGTGGGGGATATTGCGGGTTAATGCTTAATTCTTAGTGCTTAATGCTTAGGGGGCGGAGGATTGAGGATATAGCGAGAGTGTTTGCTCTGAGGTTCGGGCGGTGTAATGCTCGTCCGAAGTAACACCATAACATCAATATAAAAGTCTAAAACAGCCTAAAATTTTGATGTGGCTAAAACCAGCAAATCACTCGGCTATCAACTCCGCAATCACATCCTTGTACTGCGGCAACCATTTTTCACCCGCCACCAGCATTTCGTCAGTCATGCGACAAACCTCTTCGGTGTTGCACACGGCACTCACGAGTGGATCGAGCATCATTGCCTGCTTGAGCAATGTTGCATCGCCGTGCACCGCCGCAAGCACCGCAAGCCGCTGCACATTCACGCTGGCATTGCAGATGGCCGCACAGCCCCAAGGCAGCTCACCCACGTGGGGAATGTGCACGCCATTTGCATCCACATAGCCGGGCACTTCCACAACGCAGTCGCTGGGCAAATTCGTTATCGTGCTGCCGTTAACCACATTAAAATGCCCACGATACACCCGCCCGGTCTCCAAGCTTTCGATGATATACGAGCCGTGTTCGCAGCTGCGCTGGTCTTGCTCGAACTCGCGGCGCGGCCAGGTGTGGCAGTTGGGGAAGTCTTGTTCGAACCAGTTGCGGTTTTCGGTGCATTGGCGCAAATAACCACCGGTTTCGCCATGATGCCAATCGCTCAGGTCAATCCATTTGGCGAGTTCATCCGGTCGCTTGCGATACCACGGCAGATATTCCGACAAATGCCCGTTGCTTTCGGTGCTGAAATAGCCAAAATGTCGCAGCACATCAATGCGCACTTTTTCGCAGCGGCTAATACGCTCGTGTGCCTCAAAGGCCGCAAGCAACCCAGGCAGCAGATCACGGCCTTTGTGCTGTGCAGCAATATACCACGTTTGGTGATTGATGCCCGCGCAGGTGTAGTCAATCTCATCTGCGGGAATGTCGTAGGCCTCGGCAATCAGCCGCCCGCCCGCCTGCACACCATGGCACAGCCCAATTGTGTTCACCCCGCCGAACTGATTGCACGCCCAAGTGACCATCGCATTGGGGTTGGAGTAATTCAGCAGCAGGCAGCCAGGCTCAGCCACCTCACGAATATCGGCGCAAATGCCCAGCAATTCAATCACTGTGCGCTGACCATACATGATGCCGCCAGCACAAAGGGTATCGCCCACGCATTGATCAACGCCATATTTCAGCGGAATCTTCACATCTGTTTCAAAGGCCTCCAACAGGCCTTGGCGAATGCAGTTAATCACATATTTCGCACCCGCAAAAGCTTCCCTGCGGTTGAGTGTTTTGGTGATATTAATGTTCAAGCCATTGTGCGCAATGTCTTGCTGGCACAGGTGCGTGACCATGTCCAGGTAGTCCTGGTTGATGTCTGTGAAGGCCACTTCAATGTTGTGGAACTCCGGCACACTAAGCAAATCGCGCAGCAAATTGCGCGTGAAGCCAATGCTGCCCGCGCCGATGAATGCAACTTTGAACATAAGGTGAACTCCTTTTTATGTTCTTTTTTTGAAAAAACCACCTGCGGTGGGGCTCTACTTTGTGCACGCTAAGGCGCGCAAAAGTCGCTTCGCTGTGCTCTATTATGGTGGTTTTGCTGTCGTCATCCTCTTAAGCCTCGGCTCCTTCCCTGGGAAGGAGCTGGCCGACCTCGGGTCGGACTGAGGAAGGCTCGCGGAGCGACATGTAGGGGCGGAAACCTGCCGCCCGTGAACTTTATGGCAACATTAAGAGGATCGGGCGGATACTATCCGCCCCTACACGAGCAAAAATCGCGCTGTCGCTTACCGTCTAAGCCTTAGCTCCTTCCTCTGGAAGGAGCTGGCACGCGTCGCGCGTAACTGAGGAAGGCTCGCGGAGCGACATGTAGGGGCGGCAACCTGCCGCCCGCTCCTCTTTATACCGTGTGGAAAATCCCCGGGCGGATACTATCCGCCCCTACACGAGCAAAAATACGCTGTCGTTATCCTCTTAAACCTCGGCTCCTTCCTTTGGAAGGAGCTGGCACGCGTCGCGCGTGACTGAGGAAGGCTCGCGGAGCGAAAGCCTCTTTAACGTCCCACAACCCTTATCACGCTAATCAAATCAATACCGATCCGCTGTGTCATATTCATCCAGTTCGTGTTCTTCGCGCACTTGCTGCTGTGCGGCAATCAACGCGCGCTTTTCAATCAGCTCGCGCTCAACTTGCTGCGGATCATGCGGATAGCGGAACCACAGCAAACCAATCAGCGCAATGATTTCACCGGCCACAATGCCCAAATGCGAAAGCGGCCAAATGCTGTTGATGAAGCGTTGGGGCTGTTCTTCGGGTGGAATCTCCCAGCCCAAAAAGCCGGTCCACTGGGTGATGGCGTTGCCGAAAATTGAGCCGATATTGTTGCGAATAAGCTTGTTGATGATGCCATACACAGCAGCGGTGAGTCCCTCGCTGCGATGGCCGGTTTTCCATTCCACATAGTCGAACATTTCAAAGTTAACCATCATGTGCGGCACATCGCGCCATTGGTTAAAGAAGCCGCGAAAGCTCTCCATCGTCCACATATAGGCTAGGCGCGGCAACGAGGCTTGCCCGGTGGCTGGGTTGCGCCAGCCCACCAAAAAGCTGGTGAGATGCGTGAACATAATCACGCAGCTATCAACCCGAATGAAGTTCACCGGCCCACGCAAAAACTTCACCGCATGCACCGCCAAGGGTGCTGCCACAAAGTGCGGCCAGCCAAAGATAATATCCTTGAGAGTAAACAAAAGTTCCCCCCCTATCGGCCTGCCGCCAATGGATATGCCCGGTATTTCGCGCACCAAAAAGCGATACATATTCATGTGGTCTGTGCGCGGGGTGAAGATGCGCACGAAATTAATCACCGTCCACATAATAAACCAGCGGTTGTGCTTCACAATCGCAAAGGTTTCGCGAAACGTCATTCTGTGTGCATGAGTATCTTCTTCGCCTTGCGCATTCACTTTTTGTGTAAAGTCTACCCGCTGTTTGGCAAAGCTGGGCAACCAGCGGCCAAAAATGGTGATGGGCAAAAATATCATCGCGCCTATCACCATGATGTGATAGTCTGTGATGCCCAACACATGCCGCAGGCCCATGAAAATATTCGGCAAGCCAGTGAACACCGCACCAACCGTGCCACCAATGGAACGCCATAGCTGCAGTTGGCCACGTTGCTCGGTGTGCGGGGTGATGCCTGCCCAAAGTTTCTCGCGGCTCACATGGTTTGCCGTGCCCATCACGCTGTGCAGCATCCAAACAATCACCCATGTGCTAACCCGCGCCATGGGCGACAAACCAAAGTTAAATAGCGTAAAAATCAACGTCAACGGGTTTGCGGTGGCCTCAAAGCGAATGATTTTGCGCAAAAAGTCCACCGGATATTGCCGTTGGTCCATATGCACACCAATGGGTGGATCCGTCACGGCATCAAAGGTGATGCCAATGATGTCGTGCGCCGCGTTCATCATCGGCGGCACAAGACCATCGGCCATGCCGATATATAAACGCCCGCGCATGTCCGTAAAACCGCGCTGAAAGCCGTTGAAAATTGCCTCCGCCGTGTGGATGCCGCCCTCCCATGGGCGCAGTTTTTCCTCCGGCAGATCGACGCCCTTCCACCATTTCACTGGGTTGCGCACGGCAAACTTAATTTGCTCCTTGATGTGCGGATTGACTTTGGGCAATTGTCATCCCTACTTTCACAATATTGATGATTTTCCTTCACAATTATAGCACACTTTCGTCTGAACTGTCAACAAGAAATAATTTTTCAAAAAAATGCTTGACAAAAGCCACTGCATCGTGTATACTGATAACATAGTAAACTTATATGAATTGCAGGAGGTTGATTTTGTTCGTTCAATCCATCACCGATTTAATCGGCAACACCCCTTTGCTGCGCCTGAATAACCACGAAAAAGCGCACGCCGCCGGTGCCGCTGTGCTTGCCAAGCTGGAATATCAAAACCCGGCCGGCAGCGTGAAAGACCGCATCGCGCTTGCGATGATCAGCCAAGCCGAAAAAAATGGCAAGCTGCAGCCCGGCGCAACCATTATTGAGCCCACCAGCGGCAACACCGGCATCGGCTTGGCCTGTGTGGCCGCCGCACGGGGCTATAAGGTCATCCTCACCATGCCCGAGACCATGAGTGTTGAGCGCCGCAAACTCCTCGCCGCCTATGGTGCCGAGCTTGTGCTCACCGAGGGTGCAAAAGGCATGAAGGGTGCCATCGCCAAGGCCGAGGAACTTGCCGAGCAAACACCGGGCGCATGGCTGGCCGGGCAGTTCAACAATCCCGCCAACCCGCAGATGCACTATCACACCACCGGCCCTGAAATTTGGCGCGACACAAACGGCAAAGTTGACATCTTTGTGGCGGGCATTGGCACCGGCGGCACCATCACCGGTGCAGGCAGCTACTTGAAGGAACAAAATCCCAACCTGCACATCGTTGCCGTTGAACCGACTGACTCCCCGGTGCTCAGCGGCGGCAACCCCGGCCCGCACAAAATTCAAGGCATTGGCGCGGGCTTTGCCCCTGACGTACTCAATACCGATGTGTATGACGAAATCATCACTGTGCAAAACGACGATGCTTTTGCCACCAGCCGTGCATTGGCCCGTTGCGAGGGCTTGCTGGTGGGCATCAGCAGCGGTGCAGCGTTGTGGGCAGCCATGCAACTTGCCCAACAACCCGAACACGCTGGCAAAAACATCGTGGTCATTCTGCCTGATACGGGTGAGCGATATTTGTCTACGCCGATGTTTGAGTAGTGCAACCTCGACAAACGCGCAAGACACAAGTCACGTCGCTCCGCGAGCCTTCCTCACCTCGCGCGACGCGAGGAGCTCCTTCCCAAGGAAGGAGCTGGCCGACCTCGGGTCGGTCTGAGGAAGGTTCGCGGAGCGATTGCAAACTCTCGCTCTGCACCTTCGTCTGCATCCATCCAATATCTGTAGTTCCCCTTGACATCACATAAATTTTATATTATAATAAACCCATCAGGAGGTACATACTATGTCCAACTATAAATTCGAAACCCTGCAACTGCACGCAGGCCAAGAGAACCCCGACAGCGCAACCGACGCCCGCGCCGTGCCTATCTATCAAACCACGTCGTATGTGTTCAAAGACTGCGCACAGGCCGCAGGCCGCTTTGCGCTGAGCGAACCCGGCAACATCTACACCCGCCTGATGAACCCCACCAGCGATGTGTTTGAGCAACGCGTGGCAGCCCTAGAAGGCGGCGTAGCGGCTCTTGCCGTGGCCAGCGGCATGGCTGCAACCACCTATGCTATCCAAAACATTACCCAAACAGGCGACCACATCATCAGCGACAAATTCATCTATGGCGGTACATATAATCTCTTCGATAACATGCTGCCCAACTTTGGCGTAACCTGCAGCTTTGTGGATGGCAGCGACCCACAAAATTTCGCCGCCGCCCTGCAGCCCAACACCAAAGCCATCTTCATCGAAACCATGGGCAATCCGCACTGCAACGTGTATGACATCGCGGCCATTGCCCAAGTCGCACACGACGCAGGCATTCCGTTGATCGTAGACAACACCTTCGCCACGCCTTATGCGCTGCGCCCCATCGAGCACGGCGCGGACATCGTGGTCCACAGCGCCACCAAGTTCATCGGCGGCCATGGCACCAGCATCGGCGGCATTGTGGTGGATGCAGGCAACTTTGACTGGGCAGCCAATGATAAATTCCCCGGATTATCACAGCCCAATAGCAGCTACCACGGCGCAGTGTTCACCCAAGTGGCGGGCAATCTGGCCTATATCATTAAAATGCGCACTACCCTGCTGCGTGACATGGGCGCATGCATCTCGCCGTTTAATTCCTTCATGCTGCTGCAAGGCCTTGAGACTCTTTCGCTGCGCGTGGAGCGTCACATTGCAAACGCCCTGAAGGTCGTGGACTTCCTCGCCGCACATCCGCAGGTGGAGAAAGTCAATCACCCGGCACGTGCAGCCCACCCCAATCATGCGCTATACAAGCAATATTTCATCCGTGGCGGCGGTGCTATCTTCACCTTTGAAATCAAAGGTGGCGCAGACGAAGCTCGTGCGTTCATTGATAAATTGCAACTATTCTCAAACTTAGCCAACGTAGCCGATGCCAAGTCGCTGGTGATTCATCCTGCCTCCACCACGCACTCGCAAATGAGCGTCGAACAACTGGCGGGCAGCGGCATTGCACCCAACACCATTCGCCTTTCTGTTGGCATTGAGCACATCGACGACATCATTGCCGATTTGACGCAGGCCTTTGCGTAACGAAGTTTTGCACCTTTTTTGAAAAAAAGGTGCCCAAAAAACTTTAGCCGCGCCTGCGGTGATTGTTTATGGGGCTGGAATAGGACACAGCGAAGCGACCGAGCCCCACTGCAGGTGGTAGGATACGGGCGGCTAATAGCCGCCCCTACACGTGTTTATTTTAAAAATCACGGAGGGACAAGCCATGACCCCAATACAACGTGTCGTAGAATGCTTACATCACCGCGAGGCTGATCGTGTGCCTGTTTATCCCATTTTGGCGGGCGTGACACGCAAGCTGGTGGGTGCTAGCTACCAGCAGTGGGCCAACGATGCTGAGACCTGTGCCACGGCGCTATATAAAGCGGCAAAGGATTTCGATCTGGACTGCATTGTTACGCTCATTGATTTGTCGATTGAATGTGATGCCTGGGGGCAGGAACTGGTGTATCCCGAAAACGCCGCTGCGCATCCCAACTATGATAACTTGGTCGTCAAAACCATCGACGACTACGCGAACATCAAGAAAGTCGATTATCAGCAAAGCAAACGCATGATGATGCATATCGAAACCTGCAAACGTCTGGTGGAAATGAGCGCGGGCGAAATTCCCGTTGTGGCCTTTGTGTTTGGCCCGCTTGGTGTGCTGAGCATGCTGCGCAACCAGCAAGACATGTATCTGGATATTTACGACGATCCCGATGCAGTGAAAGCTGCCGCGCGTGAAATCAACGAAACCCTCAAGGAATATACCAGTGCGTTAATTGACACCGGCGTGGCCGCTGTGATGCTTGACACGCTGTTCGCCAGCGGGTCCATTATGAGCCCTGAGATGTGGATGGAATTCGAAGGCGGCTTGGCCAAAGAGCTCGCGGATGTTTGCCATGCACGCGGCACCCTCGTCATGATTCACAACTGCGGCAAGGACATCTACTTTAAAGAGCAAATTGAAAGCATGAACCCATGCGCTATTTCCTTCCTGCACCCGCCGGCCGACTGCAAGGATTTTGCCGAGTGCAAAGCAAAATATGGCGACAAGATTACGCTCATCGGCTGCGTTACACCCGCCCTTGCGGCCATCGGCACAGACGAAGAATGGGATGCCCAGTGCCGCGAACACATCGATCTCTTCAAGAAAGGCGGCGGCTTCATGCTGGCCACCGGTTGCGAATATCCCTCCGATGCTACGTTTGACCGCGCGCAACGCATGGTAGAATTGGCGAAAACATATGGAAAATATTAAGCCTAATGTTATGGTCGCCCTCAGCGGCGGCGTGGATAGCTCTGTTGCTGCATTGTTATGCAAACAGCAGGGTTTTTCCTGTGTTGGGGCAACGATGAAGCTGTTTCATAATGAAGATATAGGCTTGCCGCGTGAAAAAAGCTGTTGCTCGCTGGATGACGTGGAAGATGCCCGCAGTGTGGCTTATTCTCTCGATATGCCGTTTTATGTGATGGACTTCACCGCTGATTTTGCCACGCAGGTCATTGATCGCTTCATCGCAGCCTATCAGCGCGGCGAAACCCCTAACCCCTGCATCGATTGCAACCGCTACATGAAGTTCGAAAAACTGCTGCAACGTGCCCAGCTGATGGATATTCCCCACCTAGCCACCGGGCATTATGCACGCATTGAAAAATCAGGCGATCGTTGGCTGCTGCGCAAAGCCGTTGACGAAACCAAAGACCAATCTTACGTGCTTGCCTGCATGACGCAAGAGCAACTGGCGCACACGCTGCTGCCACTGGGCGGTTTGCGCAAAAGCGAGATTCGCGATATTGCTGCTGAGCATGGCTTCATCAACGCCCACAAGCGCGACAGCCAAGACATTTGCTTTGTACCAGACGGTGACTATGCCGCATTCATTGAGCAGCATAGCGGGCAGGTTTATCCTCCCGGTGATTTTCACGATTTGCATGGCAGCGTGCTTGGGCGGCATCGTGGATTGATTCGCTACACCGTGGGGCAGCGCAAAGGTCTGGGCATTGCCGCGCCCAAGCCACTGTACGTACACAGCAAATGCGCCAAGCAAAACACCGTCACCCTTTGTGAGAATGACGGTCTGTTTTCTTCTGTTTTGCATGCGGGCGAGTTCAACTTCATCGCTTGCGATGGTCTTGAGCAGCCCACGCGCTTGCAGGCGAAGATTCGCTATAATGCTGCACCGCAACCCGCAATCGCAGAACAAATTTCGCCCAACACCGTGCTTGTGACCTTTGACGAGCCGCAACGCGCCATTGCGCCCGGGCAAGCTTGTGTGCTTTATGACGGTGATGTGGTGGTGGGCAGTGGTGTGATTGTGTGATTTTATAGTCCCGGGCAGCTTAATGCAACGTTTCGAGTAACTTCCACCTGTTCGGCGGTGTTGCGGCCCGAGGCCATGGAGTTTTTTTGTCCAAACGTTAATTAATCCGCTACCAAGGGCCTTTGGACCAATTTCTTGTAGGGACGAGCTGTGCTCGTCCGAAACGTTCAATCACATCAATACAAAAAGTTAAAAGAGCCAAATTTTATTGGGAGAAATAAAATGAACTATAACTTCCATTTCATCGTGGGCAGTCAGGATTTATATGGCGACGACGTGCTGCGCCAAGTGAACGAACACAGCAAAATCATGGCAGAGGGTTTCACACAAAGGCTGCGCTATGCCGTGCAATGGACGCCTGTGGTGCGCAACTCAGCCGAGATTGAAGCCGCCATTGCCGCTGCCAACCACGATCCACATTGCGCGGGTATCATCACATGGATGCACACGTTTTCGCCATCAAAAATGTGGATTCGCGGGCTCACTCGCCTGCAAAAGCCGCTATTACATATCAACACGCAGTTCAACAAAGCCATTCCGTGGGACAGCATTGACATGGACTTTATGAATTTAAATCAAAGTGCGCACGGGGATCGCGAGCATGGACATATTACCGCACGCCTGCGTTTGCCGCGCACGGTGCTGGCTGGACATTGGGAATGCGAAATCTTGCATCAGCGCATGGCGCAGTGGCAGCGCGCCGCTGTGGGTGTGGCCGAAAGCCGTTGCCTGCGCGTGCTGCGCGTGAGCGACAACATGCGCGATGTGGCTGTGACCGAAGGCGACAAAGTGGAGGCGCACATCAAATTTGGCTGGCAGGTGGATCATTACGGTGTGGGCGATATGATCACGCTGGTGCAGCAGGTGACGACTGACGAAATTGCCGCGCAAATGGAGCAATATCGCGAGCATTATGAAATAGCGACAGATGATATTGCGGCGGTGGAATATCAGGCGCGGGTGCAGGTTGCGCTGCAAAGATTCATGCAGGACGAGGGTTTTGGTGCGTTCCATACGAATTTTCAGGACTTGCAGCAACTGCAGCAATTGCCCGGCCTGGCCGCGCAAGATCTCATGCGACAGGGCTTTGGCTTTGCTGGTGAAGGGGACTGGAAAACCGCCGCGCTGTGCCGTATCATGAAGCGCATGGCGGCTGATTTACCCGGTGGTACAGGCTTCATGGAGGACTACACGTATGATTTTTCGCGCAGGCTAAACATGGGCGCGCACATGCTGGAAGTTTGTCCTACATTTTCGGCAGAAAAGCCCGTGATTCGCGTGGAACCGCTCGGCATTGGTGACCGTGAACCGCCAGCGCGATTGACGTTCAAAGCGACGGCGGGCAATGCCATCTTGGCCACGATTGTAGACATGGGCGACCGTTTTCGTATGATTGTGAATGACGTGCAGTGCGTGCAACAGCCGCATGACATGCCAAAACTGCCCGTGGCGTGCGTGCTGTGGAAGCCGTTGCCATCGCTGGAGACCAGTGCAGAGGCGTGGATTTTGGCAGGCGGCGCGCACCACAGCGTGTTGAGTTATGGTCTTGATGCAGAAACCATGCGCCATTTTGCCGAAATGCTCAACATGGAGTTTGTGCACATTGGGGCGCACACCACCATCCCTGCGCTGCGGCAAGAGCTGCATATGAATGATCACCTGCGATGGGGCTAGATCGCTTCGCTTTCACCCCCTGCACGCTAGTTAATGCGTGCTTTCCCCTCTAATAAAGGGGCTAGGGCTTAAAAGGATAACGACAGCGTGATTTTTGCTCGTGTAGGGGCGGATAGTATCCGCCCGATCCTCTTAATGTTGCCTAAAGTTCACGGGCGGCAGGTTGCCGCCCCTACATGTCGCTCCGCGAGCCTTCCTCAGTCCGATCCGAGTTAACCACCCCACAAATGCAAGCATTTCCGGGGACCCCGACTCGGCCAGCTCCTTCCAGAGGAAGGAGCTAAGGCTTAGACGGTAAGCGACAGCGAATCACGGGCGGCAGGTTGCCGCCCCTACACGCGAGGTGGAAAAAATATTCAATTGTCAAGGTGCATGATTGGGGTTCGGTTGAGCTCTAACCGTAGTTGCGTGCAGTGTAGCTTTTGGGTGCCGCGAAACGCTCCCGATGGGTGTATACGCGGCGCGCAAAGTGGCCTGTTTGCAATTTACGCTTGATGACTTTTACATTCCTGTTTTTTTAGGCGAAATGGGCGTGTATGAGCAAGATCACGGTGTGTTTTATCCCGCTGCTGTTTATTTTGCAAGAGCGTTTGCGGGGCTAGTGGGATTGCTCGCCAGATACACAGGCCTGGAACCGACCATGGAAGGCCTTAGGAATCGTCGATGGTCTTTGACCTCGATTTTGAGCAATGCGCTTGGGCTGATGAGCCCCGAAGCGCAACTGCACATACAAGCCAACGAGCGTGCACTGCGCATGGTATACGACACACTCACGGAAGCCGACATACCTGATTCACCGCTGATGGGCTTTGCTTTGGCTGAGCTAATTAACATCGCTAACCCCAGCCAAATCTACAACGTCCTGCGGCGTCCATGGGCCATCAATATGTCATCGCAAGAAGCAACGGCAACGATTGAAGCTTGGCGCAGCGGTGTAGCAATTTGCCCAGAGTTATTTAGACGTTATTTCACCGGGGCTGTTTTCCAGTCTGATGGCAACCTATGTTGCTGTTCAGCGGATGATCCAAACATTGAGATATTTGACTTGGTTCTCAGCATATATTTAAACAATTTTGCGCGCTTCATGCAGGATTGGGATGACGTGTTTGGCACGGTCAGTGCACAAGCGGCGTCTATGGGCATTTCCGCGCCTGCCGTAGAGCCTGCAAGCGATTTGCTCGCCTTTTTTGAGCGTAGTATGTGGCTATTCATGTTGGCTACGCTTGACTTTGAGGAAAGCACTGCTCGACTATTGGTGCCAGCGATGTTGGAGCTAGGGTTCAGCGATCGTGCGGCAGTGCAGCGCTATTTTGTGATACACGGCGTGTGCACGAGCTATCTTGACGTGGCGCTTGACTCGATTGCATCTGGTGCTTGGCGCATGCAAAATCTGCTGCGAGACGTGTTTATCCCTGTTTTCTTGGGCGAAGCAAGTTTGTGTGCACAAGAGCACGGCGCGTTTTACCCGTTCTTTTCGTACTATTCGCAGAAATTCACAGATATTGTGATGCTGCTAAGCAGACACATAGGCGTTGCGCCCAACACAGAAAATCTTGAGATGACTTTTTGGTATTGGGTCGATATATTTGGCGTTGCGATCCAGTTTGCGAGAATAGAAACGCAACACCTCGTGCAAACCCATGAACGCGTGATGCCGTTGTTTTACGCTGCATTTGCAGATGCCAGTCTTTCGGATTCGGCGATATTGGGCTGGATGCTGAGCCGACTGACTAACATCGCCTGTCCCGATCGCATCTACAATGTTCTCCGCACGCCTGATTGGGCGCCCAATGGCGGCATAAACATGACGTCCCAGCAGGCAACCGCAACCATTGAGGCTTGGCGCAACGGAGACATTTGCCCAATTTTGTTCAGAGATTATTTCACTAGATCAATCAATCGACTGGTGTTTGGTGGACCTTGCTGTTGTGAAATTCCCGAGATATTTGACCTGGTTTTCGAGATATATCTAGCGAATTTTTCAGATTTAATGCAAGATTGGCACGATGTGTTCATCGCACAACAACCCAATCCGGGGCCATGCATGTGCCCCGTGTGTGCCGTGCCGCCGAGTGAACTGCTTGCCTTTGCTGAGCGTAATTCTTGGCTATTCTTGCTGAATTGGTTAGGCGTTGAAGAAGAATCCCAGCAAACGCTGCTGCCATCGCTCATGAATTTGGGACTTAGCGATCGCGTGGCAGTGCAGCGTTATTTTGTGGAACACGGTGTGTGTGTCCGTGAGCTGGATGTTGCGCTATCTATGATTTCATCCGGTGCGATGAGCGTGCAATCGTTGGTCGATGACGTTTTCATCCCTGTTTTCTTGGGCGAAGATCTATATGAGCAAGGTTTTGGCGAGTTTTATCCGCTCCTCGCCTATTATGCGCGAGTGTTTGCGCAACTTGTACAGGTAGTTAGCGACTATATTGGTCTTGCATCCAACGCGGAAATGTTACAAGAAATCTCGCCGGCTTTGGCTTTCATTTTAAGTCAAGCATTTGGGATGATAGGCCAAGATGCACCGCTGCACATGCAAGCCAACGCGCGTGTGATGGAATTAATGTATCGAGCACTCAGAGATGCCGATGTGCCGGATTCATGGCAATTGGGCTGGGCGATTAGCCGTACTGTTGACATCGCTTGTCCCGAGCGTATGTACAACGTCTTTACTACTCCTAGCTGGGCTCCAAATGGCGGCATGGATATGTCATCGCAAACAGCACAAGCAACGATTGAGGCTTGGCGCAGCGGAGACATTTCTCCAAACCTGTTTAGAACTTATCTCTCTCGGGTGTTCAGCCGTAATAGCTTGGGAAGCCCCTGCTGCTGCAATTTCCCGCGATTCGATGAAATATTTGACCTGATTTTCAACATCTATTTCCCCAATTTTGCAGGCTTAATGCAAGATTGGCATGATGTGTTCATCGCTGAGCAACCTGACCCCGGACCATGCACATGCCTAGCGTGTACGCCTTGTGCATGCCTGCTGTGCGGGCCAACTGCGCCGCAGCGTCCGCCGTCTGCGCCCCGCGAACCCTCTTTCATCGGTCACCTCAATCCCATTCGCTATCGCGGCAAGTTCTACTGCGACGCCATGGGCTGGTATTGGCTGCAAACGCGCTTCTACAACCCGCAATGGCGCAGGTTCATCAATGCTGATACCTTCTTCATCGCTGGGGAAGATGGCCTCAGTACACTCACTGCCAGCAACATGTTTGCCTATGCAAACGGCAACCCCGTCATGATGGTTGATCCCGATGGGCAGAGTGCGGTGGTTGCTTTCTTTGCATCGCTTTCGGTGTGGGGCTGGGTTGGTATTATTGCAGGGGCAATAGCAGCTGTTGCTGCTGTTTCGGCTATTGTTGCGGGCATTTGGGGCTGGATTGATGGCTTTGAGAACAACTTCTGGTGGTATTGGGGCTGGAGCTTTCTTGGAACTGCTTTAGCTTTTATCGTAGTGCCTTCGGTGGTCCTACATCTCCTGTTTATGTGGGGTGAAATTGATATATTCTATACAGGTTTGGTCCTGCCGGCATTCAATTTGATTGGCATTGTAAATTATCTAGGTGAGTTGAGCACTTGGCGCGATGCGATAGAAAATGTAATCGGCCGCTGGGGGCCAAGCATTGCTGATATCCCACGCCGGATATATATCCAAAATGTTGGAACCAACAATTTAAATCTAGTAGATGCAATGACATTTGCGGTAAATGCATGGAATGCAGCGTTAGGTACGTCAATGTATGTAAGAGAATTCTCTGGCAATAGTCCACCTTCTGGAGCCAGCATATGGTTTATTGGCGGCACAGTTGATCAATTAGTGTCGATTAGAACGACGCTTCTTCCTGGTTTCACGGAAAATTTTATCACGGGAGCAGACCGTCCTCATGAAACAACCAGGCTACCTCGACCGCGCGCGGGTGCAGTGTTGATCCGCGCTCAAAATTGGCGAGATGACGGACTTTGGATTTACAACCGTAACGGCTCATTTGTTCCAAGAAGGAGTCGAAGATTGAGCGGTGGCATTCCTGGGTTCGTACGCGCCCGTGACCAAGGGAATTTATCAGCAACTCAATTGCAAAATGTTTATAGAAATATAGCAACACACGAACTTGCACATGCTTTAGGCTGGTGGGGCCATTCAAAAGTAAGCGTCAAATATCTCGCACCTGTGCATAGCCTATGGTTTGTGTTATAATAGTCTCTGAGAAAAAGAGACAGAAAAGTATGTGATACAAAACTGTCTAGGGAGGTATAGGTGTATGAC
>Ga0123355_10000106_pt1 | contig 92457 bp, 98 predicted proteins | sample TergutEmb28metaG_3_FD_89872 | JGI IMG/M metagenome (GOLD analysis project Ga0123355, IMG submission 89872) | Embiratermes neotenicus P1 segment gut microbial communities from Petit-Saut dam, French Guiana - Emb289 P1 | ecosystem: Host-associated > Arthropoda: Insects > Digestive system > Gut ... | reverse complement strand
CGCAATCTTAACTTTCTTAAAAGAATATATTAGCGAACACATAGAAAATTTATCAGGAGGAGCGAAGTAAATGAAATCACTAGCTGAACTAGCAGCAATCAAAGACAAAATGAAGCACAATACTACTGTGCGCGAAGATGGCGACAACGCAATCAGAATTGTCGTGGGCATGGCAACTTGCGGTATCGCTGCAGGCGCACGCGCAATAATCAACGAAGTTACTGCCGAGCTTGCTAAGAGAAACTTAGAGCATGTCACAGTTGCACAAACCGGATGCATCGGAATGTGCAAACTTGAGCCTTTAATGGACGTTATTGTTCCGGGTAAAGACAAAGTCACTTATGTCCATCTTACTCCGGAAAAAATTGCGAAAATTATAAACGATCATGTAGTAAATGGTAATATTGTTTCTGAATATACCATTGGCGCATATGAAAAAGAATAAGGGGAGAAGTAGAGTATGAGTTTATACAGATCTCATGTCTTGCTCTGTGCCGGCACGGGTTGCGTTGCTTCCGGGTGTTACGGTGTGAGCGATGCATTTGAAGCGGAATTAAAAGCAGTTGGTCTTGAAAACGAAGTTAAGGTCGTACACACGGGTTGTTTTGGTTTGTGTGCTATCGGCCCAATTATGATTGTCTATCCTGAAGGAAGCTTTTACTCCCAGGTTAAAGCTGAAGACTGTAAAGAAATCGTCGATGAGCATCTGCTCAAAGGGCGTATCGTAACACGTCTTCTTTATCACGAAACAGTCGGCGAAGATGACGAGTTAAAATCTCTTAACGAAACAGGATTTTATAAAAAACAAACACGTGTTGCACTGCGTAACTGTGGTGTAATTGATCCCGAAGTCATCGACGAGTATATCGGCTTTGACGGATATGCCGCACTTGGTAAAGCTGTTACAGAAATGACACCACAAGAAGTAATCGACGTTGTGAAAGCTTCCGGACTTCGCGGACGTGGTGGTGCAGGATTCCCAACAGGCATGAAGTGGGAATTTGCCGCAAATGCAAAAGGCGATCAAAAATACGTCTGTGCCAACGCTGACGAAGGTGACCCGGGTGCATTTATGGATCGCTCAATTCTTGAAGGTGATCCACACTCTGTAATCGAAGCAATGAGTATCGCTGCTTATGCAGTTGGTGCAAATCAAGGTTATGTTTATGTCCGTGCTGAATATCCTATCGCTGTTCATCGCTTGCAAATTGCAATCGACCAGGCAAAAGAATATGGACTACTCGGAAAGAACATTTTCGGCTCTGGATTTGATTTTGACTTAGAAATCAGACTTGGTGCAGGTGCTTTCGTTTGCGGTGAAGAAACTGCTCTTCTCCTTTCAATCGAAGGACATCGTGGCGAACCTCGTTCACGTCCTCCATTTCCCGCAGTTAAAGGTCTGTTCGACAAGCCGACAGTGCTAAACAATGTTGAAACATTTGCGAACATTCCGCAAATTCTCCTTAAAGGCGCTGATTGGTTTGCCTCAATGGGAACCGAAAAGTCCAAAGGCTCCAAAGTTTTCGCACTTGGTGGCAATGTTACTAACGTTGGTCTTGTTGAAATTCCAATGGGAATTACATTACGTGAAATCGTTGATGAAATTGGCGGCGGCGTTCCTAATGGCAAGAAATTCAAAGCTGCACAAACGGGTGGTCCGTCAGGCGGATGTATCCCGGCCGAACACTTCGACATTCCAATCGACTTTGAAAACCTCGCAGCCGTAGGCTCAATGATGGGTTCCGGCGGTCTTATCGTTATGGACGAAGACAACTGTATGGTTGACATGGCGAAATTCTTCCTCGACTTCACAGTTGAAGAATCTTGCGGTAAATGTAGTCCATGTCGTATCGGTACAAAGCGACTATACGAAATCCTCGACAAAATCACATCAGGAAATGGCGAGCTTGAAGACCTTGATAAAATGGAAATGCTCTGTGAGCACATTTCAGTTTCCTCACTCTGTGCACTCGGTCAAACAGCAGCCAACCCTGTAAAGTCAATGTACAAATACTACAGAGACGAGTACAGAGCTCACGTCATCGACAAAAAATGTCCGGCAGGAGTCTGTACAGACTTACTACAGTATGTTGTTGTCCCTGAAAAATGCATCGGATGTACTCTTTGTAAAAAAGTTTGTCCCGTTGACTGTATCGCGGGCGAAGTCAAGCAAGTTCATGAAATCGACCAAAGTAAATGTATCAAATGCGGTGTCTGCTTAGAGAAATGTAAGTTTGACGCAATAATAAAACAATAAAGGAGCGAATCAAATATATGAATATGGTAAACATTAAGATTAACAACGTGTCGCTCCAAGTTCCAAGCGACATAACAATACTCGAAGCGGCTAAATATGCCAACATTGAGATTCCAACACTTTGCTACATGAAGGGCTTATGCGAAATCGGTGCATGTAGAATTTGCCTTGCAGAAGTAAAAGGCGGACGCTCACTTGTTGCTGCTTGCGTTTATCCAGTTTTCGAAGGAATGGAAGTTCAAACAAATACTCCACAAATCAGAGAGTCAAGAAAGCATACATTGGAACTCATTATTTCTGACCACAAGAGAGAATGTCTCTCATGTGTAAAGAGTGGCAAATGCCAACTTATGAAGCTCTGTAACGATTATGCTGTTGATGAGCACACATTCGCCGGCTCGACACATGATTATGAAATCGATGATCATTCTCCCGCAATCGTGCGTGACAACACAAAATGTGTACTCTGCAGACGTTGTATCGCAGCATGTTCAGATCAACAATCTATCACAGTCATCGATGCAGCTAACAGAGGCTTCGATACAAACATCACTTGCGCATTCAATCATAACTTGAATGATGCTCCTTGTGTTTACTGCGGACAGTGCATCGTAGTTTGCCCAACAGGCGCATTGTACGAAAAAGACGACACACAAAAAGTGCGTGATGCCATTGCAGATCCCAACAAAAAGGTCTTTGCATTTGCAGCACCTGCTATCCGTGTCACCCTCGGCGAAGAGTTCGATATGCCTCTTGGCTCACTTGTCACAGGCAAGCTCGCAGCTGCAATGAGACGTACAGGATTTGACGGCTCATATGACATGACTCTAACCGCTGATCTCACAATAATGGAAGAAGCTCACGAGTTTCTTGACCGTGTGAAGAACAACGGAACACTACCACTTATTACATCTTGCTCACCGGGTTGGGTAAAGTTCTGTGAACATTATTATCCTGATCTGATTGACAATATGTCATCATGTAAGTCCCCACAACAGATGTTCGGTGCGATACTCAAGACATACTTCGCCGAGAAGAATAATCTGAAGCCTGAAGATGTCTATGTAGTTTCAATTATTCCTTGCACAGCGAAGAAATTTGAAATCGGACGCGACAATCAAAATGCAGCCGGAGTGCCGGATGTTGATGCCGCTCTCACAACTCGTGAGTTTGCACGTATGCTAAAAGCAGACGGCGTTGACTTTGCAAATCTGCCTGATGAAGACTTTGACAACCCGTTTGGCACAGGAAGTGGCGCAGGCGTTATCTTTGGCGCAACAGGCGGCGTTCTTGAAGCTTCACTCAGAACTGCAAGCCATTGGTTGGATGACAAGTTTGAAGTCGTAAACTTCAATGAAGTTAGAGGACCTGAAGGTGTCAGACGTGCGACATACAAAATCGCAGGCATGGATGTAAAAGTAGCTGTAGCATCAGGGCTTGCTAACGCAAGAGAGCTCTTAGATGCAGTTAAAAACGGCGAAGAAGAACTACACATGATCGAAATCATGGCATGTAGCGGTGGTTGCATCAACGGTGGCGGTCAGCCATACCAAAGCGATACAGTACGCAACAATGTCGATCTGGTTGCAGCTCGCACAAAGGCAATCTACACAGCAGACGAAAACCTTCCAATCCGCAAGTCCTTTGAAAACCCGGAAATCAAAGCTCTATACAGCGAATACCTAGGCGAACCGGGAAGCAAAAAAGCACACGACTTACTACACACAACAAACGCACCACGCAAAAACTTCTAAGTTTAATCGGTTCAATCACTTTAGGGGAGCATATGCTCCCCTATTTGTTTTATTCTCTTAGACCCACATTAAATTCACTGTTTGCTTGTGGAACATGTCGCAAATGTGCTACAATATATTGCATCATACATTTTGGTTAAACTCCGTAACACGCAACACATTCAATTAGGAGGAATATATGTCAAATCGAATTACTGTTGCCGGAAATCTTATAGTTGATTATGTAAAAAAAGTTGATAGTTACCCCGCTCGCGGGAATCTTTCGTCAATCTCAGAAATCACACGTGGTGTAGGCGGCTGTGCATGCAACACTTCCATGGCGTTGGCACGATTGGACAAGTCCCTTTCCGTGACTGCCATTGGTCGCATAGGAGACGATGAAAACGGACGTTATCTTTGTGATGTGCTACAAAACGAGGGAATTAATCTTCGCGTCACCACCGACAACTCATTGCCGACCTCATTTACCGATGTCATGTCAGAAAAGCAAGGAGAACGGACATTCTTTCATGCAAGAGGTGCAAATTCAGTTTTCAGCCCGGAAGATATTCCTTTCGACAAACTAGATTGTGATTTGTTTCATATAGGATATATCTTGCTACTAGACACCATGGACAGTGATGATAAAGATTATGGCACAACACTCGCCAGAACACTGGATCGCGTGAGATCAATGGGCATCAAAACTTCAGTGGATGTAGTAAGCGAAAATTCCGATCGCTTCAACAGGCTTGTAACACCAAGTTTGAAATACTGTGATTATGTTATTATTAACGAAAACGAAGCTTCTCTTGTCACCGGATTGCCCGCTCGCGAGCCTGATGGCACCTTGCCTGATGCAAACATACGTCGCATACTTGATCGCTTGATGGAGCTTGGCGTACATGAGATGGTTTCAATACATACACCAGAGGGCGGATGGGCACTGTCCCGCAGTACAGGATATGCTTTTTCGCCGTCACTCAACATCCCAAGCACAGAGATCAAGGGTCCCGTTGGAGCCGGTGATGCCTTTTGTGCCGGGATGCTCTACAGTATTTGTCAAGGATTTGACTTGCAATATGCATTGGAAATTGCTGCCGGCACAGCAGCTTGTAATTTGACTGAAGCCAATTCTACAGACGGGCTGCGTGATTTCTCCGGTGTTTTGCAAATGATTGATAAATGGAGCTTCAGGGCATGAGTAAAAATATGAAGACCGCCGTTATGTACGGCGCGGGCAATATTGGTCGGGGCTTCATAGGCCAGGTGTTTCACGATTCCGGGTATGAGGTTTGTTTTATAGATGTTGATAAAGATGTCGTTTCCTCATTAAATGAACGAAATGCATACACCCAACTGATTGTAGATGGGGAAGACGTCACCTATCGCGAAATAGCTAACGTTCGTGCAGTCTGCGGCAATGACCGTGAAGCTGTAGCGCAAGAAATTGCCAGCTGTGACATTATGGCTATATCCGTGGGTGCGGCTGTATTGCCACACATCGCGCCAATAATTGCGGATGGATTGGCAGCTAGAGAGCTTCCGATCAACATTCTCATATGCGAAAACTTGGCTCACGCACCGGATATTCTGCGTGAGTATATTTCCGAACATTTATCAAACCCCTCTGTGTTAAACAATGTGGGCTTTGTTGGCGCGACCATAGGTCGCATGGTTCCTGTTGTGCCTGCACAACAGCGAACAAGCGACCCAACGAAGATTGCTGTCGAACCATTTTGTTTCCTACCCCTTGACAAGGATGCCGTTGTGCAACCTATGCCACAATTAGAGCACGCCGCTCTTTGCTCACCCTTCGCATTCGAAGAAGGCAAAAAGCTCTACATACACAACATGGGGCACGCACTTAGTGCTTATCTTGGGTTCTTGGCCGGATATACATATATCTGGCAAGCTGTGGAAAACAAAAGCATCCGCTTACAGGTAAGTAACGCTATGCTCGCCACAGCAAAAGCACTTGCCCGCAAATATGACGAGGATATAGACGCACTTGTCGCCTATGTTGACGACTTATTAAACCGCTTCGAAAATAAAGGTTTGGGAGATCGCATAGACCGTGTAGGCGGTGACCCCTTGCGTAAATTGGCTCCCGACGATAGATTGGTAGGAGCTGTTAGTTTGTGCAAAGAGCAAGACCACAGATATTTTCACATTCTTATTGGCATCACGTCCGCACTACGCTTCAACGCACCGGGTGACCCGTCGGCTGATTTGCTGCAAAAACAACTTGCCGAGAAAGGTGTTGCAGTTTTTTTACGCGACTACTGCAGACTTGATGAAGACGATGCTCAAATGTGTGCCGCAATTTACAGTGTCAACCAAATTGAAGGGTTAAGTGGCGGGTAAGACAAATTCACTGCCTGATACATAACACAACTGCACATCAAAAAGGGGAGCTTTCGCTCCCCTTTTACGTATGCCATATTTTGTTTAGAAGTTCAAGTTGCTTAGCCATTCAAACAGCGAGAATCTTGTTGCCACACCGACAAACACAAGAGAAACTGCAGATGAAAGTGTGATCAAGATATTGAACGAAGGTCCTGCTGTATCTTTGAACGGATCACCTACTGTATCACCAATAACGGCCGCTTTGTGGTTTTCACTTCCCTTGCCGTTGTGGTTCCCAGCTTCGATGTATTTCTTAGCATTATCCCAAGCACCGCCTGAACACATCATAAATACAGCCAGTGCAAATCCTGTCGTAACAATACCCGCGAGCATCCCTACAACACCTGCTGCTCCAAGAAGGAATCCGGTGCCGATTGGAACTGCGAACGCAAGAAGTGACGGAGCAACCATGCGCTTTAGTGCACTCTGTGTACAAATATCAACGCACTTTGCATAGTCAGGATCAACCTTTCCTTCCATGAGACCTGTAATCTCTTTGAATTGGCGACGCACTTCCAGAACAACACTTTGTGCTGCTCTATGCACTGCTGATATGGTCAGCGATGCGAAGAAGAACGCTGTAACAACACCAATGAATATCCCTACCAGTACATCCGGATGCGTTATACGCAACACAAGCTCTCTGCCCAGCTCTGTTTCTGCGATTTCAACATATGAAACGAGAAGTGCAAGTGCCGAGAATCCTGTTGCTCCGATTGAGAATCCTTTACCTGTTGCTGCAGTAGTGTTGCCCAATGAGTCAAGCGCATCTGTACGCTGGCGAACTTCAGGAGGTAGTTTAGCCATTTCCGCAATACCGCCGGCATTGTCCGCTACAGGACCAAACGCATCACATGCCAAGTTTATACCAAGTGTTGCAAGCAATCCAACAGATGCAATACCTATTCCGTATAGACCCATTTCAAATGCGTTTTCTGCACCTGAAAGGCCGCCGGAAATCATGAAGCTTATCAGTGCTGCTATGGCTACGGTTAGAACAGGTCCGACTGTAGCTTTCATTCCGAGTGATATACCACCGATCATAACTGTAGCTGTACCTGTTTCACTAGACGCCGCTAAGTCACGAGTAGGTCTGCTTGTATCAGATGTGTAGTATTCCGAGAAGTACGCAATCAAGAAGCCTGACACTATACCAATCACGATTGAGCCAAATATACCCCAAAGGTTAGATTGTAGTGCAACTGCAGCATAGCCGTCAGCAATATTTACAATCCATAGTGTCAAGGGCAAAGCCGCTAAAATTGATATCCCGCCGGCAAGATAAACGCCCTTGTGCAATGATTTCAATAGACTTCTTTGATCCGCATTTTCTTTAGTTTTAACAACTATCGTACCAATTATTGAGGCGATAACCCCGATAACACACATTAGAATCGGTAGTAACATGCCGTAAAACGCGTATCCGGCAAAAACACTGAGTGCAAATGTACCGATAATTGCGTGAGCATACGCTTCATAAAGATCCGCACCCATACCGGCAACGTCACCGACATTGTCGCCGACATTATCAGCAATAACTGCAGGGTTTCTTGGATCATCTTCAGGAATTCCGACCTCAACTTTACCTACGAGGTCAGCTCCAACATCAGCGGCCTTTGTGAAAATACCACCGCCGACACGCGCGAACATTGCCATAGACGCAAGACCCATACCGAACTTAACCATTGTCGGGCCAATTACATAATAAGGCTCATTAAAAACATACCTTAGCAGTAAGAACCATGCCGTTGTGTCCAAAAGGGTAAATCCAACAACAATAAATCCCATAACCGAACCTGACGCAAATGATACACGAAGTCCCTTGTTGAGACTTTCACTTGCTGCATTTGCAGTTCTGGCGTTTGCATTGGTTGCGACTCTCATTCCGATGTATCCGGAGAGTCCCGCGAAGAATCCACCTGAAACGAAGGCAAACGGGGCATATCTATTTACAAGCCCATCTTCACCAAAGATCCACGGCACATATGCTAATGCGCATAACACCACGAATGCTATTGCAAAGAATTTTACAACTGTCCTGTATTGTCGCTTCATGTAGGCCTTTGCTCCGGTTCTGATTGCTGATGCAATCTTCACCATTCGGTCGTTGCCCTCGGAAAAGGTACGCACTTTACGAGCTTGCAAAACTGCAAAGCCCACCGAGACCAGTGCGCCGACTATGCCGAGCCAAAATAACGTTTCAACTAACAATAATTCTACCTCCATTACATTCTTCATGTATACCACGTCATAGCGTAAATGTAAATTTTGCCCACATTATGCCATAGTAACACAATGACATTTTATCACTTATTTTCAAAATGGCAATAGTAAATTTAAAATTTTTGTGATACACTACCGTTGTGCTGGAAATTGGCACAACAAAGGGGTTGAATTTATTTGAAAAAAGGCAGTGCAGAAAGAGCAAAGTGGATTCCAATATTCATTCTTGCAATAATTTTAATGTTGATTTACAAAACAATCGACAATATAGGGCAAATAACATCGGCAATTTGGGAGTTTCTTTTAGTAATCTCTCCCCTCATGTACGGCGTTTTGTTCACATACTTCCTTTTCAGACCGCATCAAGCAATCGAGAAGTTGTTAAGAAAACTAAATGTAAAATTCATTTCAAGATTTGCGAGAGGCTTCAGCACAATCATCGTTTTCCTGCTGGTAATCGGTGTAATTGTCGTAATTTTAAGCTTCCTTGTGCCAATAATATTTTCAAATGTCGTTTCTTTAGGAACCGCTATACCGGGTTATGTTGATATAGTTCTAGGACATTTAAACAATTTGCCTGACAATGCTCTTTTGGCTGACTTGGAGATTGAGAACATAATCAACGATTTCACCAGTAGCCTTTTCCAAACCATACTAAACTCTGATGGAGTGGATCAATTCTTCCAAGGGGTAATGAACTTTGCCGGCGGATTGTTTAGTGCCATAATGGGGCTAATTATTTCCCTCTATATTCTATTAGATAAGGAACGCATCGGCAATTTCTTCAAACGCTTAAACAGAGCAATTTTTAAACAAGAAGACAGAGCACGCAAATCTGAAAAATATGTTTCACTTGTAAACAAGGTGCTCTTCGCTTTCATTGCAGGCAAAGGTCTGGACAGCATGATTAACCTTGTTGTTGTCACAACAATATTGCTCATCTTTGGTATACCGTACGCATTTTTGTTCGGTCTGATTGCAGCGTTGTTCAACTTTATTCCGTACATCGGATCACTGATTTCAGTAATTTCTATTAGCCTGGTCGCTTTGATAACGACTGAGCTTTCAATCGCAATACCAACAATAATCTGTCTACTGGCTTTCCAGCAGCTTGATGGCAATTTCATTGAGCCAAGAATAATGCGCTCATCGCTCAAGATAAACCCGATTGTCGTCATTATTGCTGTTGTCATAGGCGGTGCATATATGGGTGTAGTCGGAATGTTCCTTGCCGTGCCGGTTGCGGCAGTAATTAAGCAAATAGTTTTAGAATACATCACTTCAAAGGAAGATAAGAACAACCAGGTCTCCGGAGATAACGAACTTCCAACGGTGGAAAGTGATACAATGAGCGAAGGTCACGAACCCGAGCATGAGAACATTGAGAGCAACAGCATCAACTCTGAAGTCACCGAAGAACAGAAAACGATACAATAGAATTCAAGTGGCGGGTATGACAAAGCACTCTAAATCAAAAAGTGGCCTTTCGGCCACTTTTTTGCTGTTTGTTCTATTGCTAATTAAAATTTACGCTCCCACACACAGCATCTAGCCTCTATAACTCTTGTTCTGTTCTTGCAATAATGTCATCCTGAGTTGCTTTTGACAAGACATTAAAGAATGCAGAATATCCTGCCACCCTCACGATAAGGTCCGTGTGCTTGTCAGGATTCTTTTGTGCGTCCAATAAAGTCTCGCTTGACACAATATTGTATTGAATATGAAATCCTTTCAGAACATCAAAGAATGTACGCAACAAGGCTACGAGCTTGTCAATATTTCGTGCGTCCGCAAGCATCATTGGAGTCATCTTTTGGTTTAGCAGTACTCCGCCGGTTATTTTGTCTGTTCGCAATTTCGCAATAGAGTTCATTACACCCGTTGGACCGGTTTTGTCTGCTCCGCGACTTGGCGAACACCCTTCCGCCAACGGCTCGCCGGCATGTCTACCATCAGGAGTTGCGCTCGTGCCCGCTCCTTGCGGCACATTCGCCGATATTGACGATGTTCCCGCATAATATGCACCGCCAATCGGCCCTCTACCGTAACGAGTGTTTTTATGCAAGGCAATCTCCTCAATATAGCTGTCATACGCTTTAACAAGTAGATCATCTATATAATCATCATCATTACCAAACTTTGGTGCACGGAGCAATAGTTGCCTTATACGTGCCCCATTTTGCCCTTCAAAATCATTTAGTAACGCATTCCAAAGTTCTTCTCTTGTTATGGATTTGTCCTCATAAACACATTTCTTAATCGCAGCGAGTGAGTCCCCGAGATTCGCTATCCCGACTTGCAGACCGCTTATGAAGTCATAAACCGCACCGCCTTCTTTTAGATGTTTTCCGCGATCAATACAATCATCTGTGAGTGCCGAGCAAAGAATATCAGGAACTTCTTGCTCTAATACTAAATCAGCACAAGAGTCAAGCACAACCGACTGGCGACAAAACTCTCTGACATACGCATCCCATACACGCATAACATCATCAAAGCTTTCCATATCCAGAAAATGTCCCATACCTCGATACACTTGCTTTCCGCTCGCAATGTCTACCCCGTTATTAAGTGCAATGAGCAATGTCTTTGGGAAATTCAAAAAACTCATGCCCGTTGGACGATATCCCCACTTGCCGGGCACAGCAACCTCAACACAGCCTATCGCACTGTAGTTAAATGCATCCGCTTTCTTCACTCCAATATCCAGAAACGACGGAATAATTATCTCATCATTGTTAAACGCCGGCATCCCAAACCCGCAACGTATCACTTGGATGCATTCACGCATAAATTCATCCGTAAGCCCTTTGTGATATCTAACTGTCAAGTTGGGTTGTGGCAAATGGCAACGTGCAACAGTACGAAGTATCAAGTGGCTAACCTCGTTCACTGCATCCTTGCCATCAACTGTTTGACCACCAATTGTTACATTTTGGTAAAGGGGACTGCCCGCAGAAAATCGTGTATGCGACCAGCCTCTGATCTTGTTTATTGAATATGTTTTCAGCCAGAGGTTCTCAAGCAGTTCACACGCAACTTCATCCGTCATTCCTTCAGATTTGCTCTGCAGAAAATACGGATATATAAATTGATCAAATCTTCCATACGAAAGAGAGTGTCCGTTCGATTCAATTTGCAATATGAGGTGCACAAACCAAGTGCTTTGCACCGCCTCATGGAAAGTTTCCGCTTGCTGCATAGGCACTTTTCTACAAATCCTGGCTATTTCTTTCAGCTCTGTCGCTCGCTCTGTTGGTACGGTTTCAGCCAGCCTTTCTGCAAGCTCTGCATACCTCTTTGCGAACACCTCAATGGCATCTACAACAATAACAATAGCACGATAAAAGTAACTTTTCTTCAATTGTTCAAACTCATGCAAATCAAGAGCAGAGAGTGCCGCTCCAGCTCTCTCTCGTACATCATCCAACCCTTTTCTAAGAACTATGTCATAGTCCACAGCAACATGCGCATCACCAGACGTGATGTTTCCTTCAGCTTTTATTATCCCCAAATCATAAAAAACTCGTGCCGAATCAGGAAACGCCGCATAGCCCTTGTCCTTTAGCGTACGACCTTTCCAATACGGATGTATTTTCCGCAAAGCATTTTTGTTTTCTTCCGATATGTTGAATCTATCTCCGGGACGCTTATCAAACTCGTCAAGTTCATTGATAACCCAGTCAATCGCATACTCCGGAAATATGGGTGCAGCTCTATCAGCACTCGCTTGATTCCCAACAATAAGAGCATCAGGGTCAATGTATATAGACATCCCCCTAAGCACCCTGTCAAGCATATATGCTCGCTTTAGCACAACTTGCTCATGCTCATGCTCAATATAGCTGTCAGTAGTTAGCTGTGCACGCTCAACGCAAACTGTTGGTTGTGCCGACAACAGCCTTTCACGTATTCTTGCAGTCCGCGTATTTAGCTCGCCAAAATAATTGTTTTTGCCGGTAGTCTCCATTATTGTAACCTCGTCATTTTGTAAATATATACTCCGCCGCACCTATAATACCAATGTCCTCTTTAAGCTCTGCCAGCTTAAAATTCACAGGAAACGGAACATGATTGAATCTATCAAACTCCTCACGCATCGGAATAAACAATGCATCACCCAACGCCGTAAGACCACCACCAAAAACATATGTGTCGATATTTAGCATCTGATACACATTATAGACACAGAGTGCAATATAGTTAGCCATTTGTTTGACCAGCTCATATGCCAGTTCATCCCCATTATTATATGCGTCTAAAAGTTTCTTCCCATTTGCAGTTTTCGGATCTAGCATACTTGTTGCACCATTTTGCAAATTGTACTTAACGCGCTCCGGTAATGTTCTTCCGGAAATATATGACATAAAGCACCCGGTATTCTCACAACCACACCAAAATCCTTTCCCCGGCGTTACGAGCATATGCCCACACTCACCGGCACCGCCATACGAACCGGTAAATACTTCGTTATTAATAATTATCCCACTTCCGAACCCTGTTCCAACAACAATGTAGACCATATGTTTAGTACCACGACCCGCACCGCGTCGATGCTCTGCAAGAGTTGCTGCATTGGCATCATTGTCAAGCACAATGCGAGTTGGCAGTCGACTTTGAACATAATCCAACATGGCAAAATCTTTGATTTGTGGTATAGCAGAAGTCATAAATATATGCCCTGTCTCACGATTAATGAAAGAAGGCATACCTATACCAACGCCATCAAGTTGGTCGAATGTTATATTATGGTTCTGCATTATGGCTTTTATATTACCTATCAACTCATCAGAAAACTTCGGTCCATCCGCAGAGTTGTTAGTTGGGTGCTGTACACGGTCTATCAGCTTATGATTTTTGTCAAACAGGCCATATGCAACTTTAGTGCCGCCCGCGTCTATACCAATTACATACTTATTATCCATATTACTTTTCACATATGCTCCAATTATAGTTGCAAAACTTTTACTCAAAAAGCATTAGCACTTCGGCATTTTTCACACATTTATTATATCATATGGCATGCATTAATCCAACAGATTTTTGGTGCCGCAATACCATATTTTTGTATCTGTTGGGCTTTATTTTTTTGTAATTTTTTGATACAATATCGTTTTAATACTGATCACACTGATCACAAATTGAAAGCATTGATATACTTTGTGATTAGTATAGCTGAACAAGAATGGTGATGCTATGGATGGCTTTATATCTAGAATCCAACGATATTCTACAAAAGACGGTCCGGGTATTCGAACAACTGTGTTCGCTGTCGGATGTCCCCTAAGCTGTCATTGGTGTGCAAACCCTGAACTTATCGGTGAAGGTGTCAAGTTTCTTCATCATCCCAACAGATGTGTCGGATGCGGTGCGTGTATTGCAAAATCCGGCGGTTCAATTCGTCTCACAGACAACGGTTGCGTCATTGATCGCACAACTGCAAACCTTGAAGAATGTTCCGCTTTCTGTTATTATGATGCATACGAACGTGTCGGAGAGACTATCACAGCCAGTGAACTTTTAGTCAAGCTCATGCGCGACAAGGTGTTCTATCGCCAGTCCGGAGGTGGCGTAACTTTTTCCGGCGGCGATGCAGGTATGCAAGCTGATTTTTTCAAAGAAGTTGCCGTGGGCCTAAGAGAGCATGGCATACATGTTGCGCTGGATACAGCCGGCTACTTTCCGTGGGAGAAGCTTGCCCCGCTTGTAGAATCTGTCGACCTCATTTTATATGATATTAAAATACTCGACAGCGAAATGCATAGTCATTATACCGGCGTCGACAATCATTTAATACTAGACAATGCAAAGAAAATTGCAGCCACGGGCAAAGACATGACCATCAGAATGCTTTTGATACCCGGGGTCAATGATAGTGAGGATGAGATTGTCGGAAGGCTGCAGTTTATAAAGAGCCTTGGGAATCATGTCAAAGTTGATTTGCTAAAGCATCATAAACTCGGATCTGATAAGTACGCAGGTTTAGGTATGACTAACAAGATGGAAGAGACGCTCGAGTGTACGGATGAGCTCGCAAACCATGCTCTGAAACTTGCGGAGGACATGGGCATTGTCGCAACTATAGGCGGTTAGCTTATAAATGACCAACACCTAAACATTTATGTGCTCGTTATACAGTAACGAACAAAGTAATATCTGGTAAAACAGCGATCGCTTGAAAGGATTTGACCAAAAAATGAGAAAATTTACGCAATTGATTGGAATATTGATATTAGGTCTTGTTATGCTTAGCATTAGCACGCTTTCGTTGCCTCACCTAATGCAAGATGAGGCACCACCGACAGAAGAATATCCGGAAGACTTAGAGCCAACAGAAGTGTTAGACCAACCTGATCACGCAATCATAGAGTATGGCATATCACAGTTCATAAAAGACAATGACGGCCCATTGTATACATATATCCGATTCCCTCAGGGCGGACATACTACAGATGATGTTATATACGAATGGGCACAATCGATGAACAATCAAATCACTACCGAATTTCGCCGAATACAAGACTCTGACCCCAACGACATAATCGGTGAAATAAATATACAATTTGACTCTTTCATGGTCGACAACAGATACGTAGGTGTTTTCCAACATGGCGAATATTCTTACTATCTTGCAATGCCTCCGGAAGAAATAATACAAACATTCAACATCGACTTAGAGACACGAACCATCTTAGAAGCCACCGATATACTGGACTTTTCACAATCAGATGCGATTTTAGAGCTACTAAACGATAGAACCATTATTGAACATCCTGAAACATACGGTCATCTGGGCTTCATTGATGAGAGCTGGCTATCTCAACTGGTTATCGGTAATGAGGGCATCATCGTAATTTTAGAACAACATAACCAATTTCTTCCCGAAACTTTTCCAACACTAACGGTCACTCTCCCATATGCAGAACTGGAATCAACTCTACTAATAAGACGTCAGCCTCCGCTCAGTGCTCCACCGACTCCTGACAGAGCACTAACCACAGTGCCCGACTTACCCCCACCTGATGATGGTGATCTTTCTGAAGACGACTATGGGTATGACACCGACTATGGAGACGACGCTTACGGCGACGATACAGGTTCTGCGGACGATGACGAATCTTCAGAAACTCCGCAAAATGGCGAAATTGACCCATCACTACCAATGATTGCACTTACCTTTGATGATGGTCCCGGTGCATACACCGAACAATTACTTGATTTATTTGAACAATATGGAGTGCGAGTCACGTTTTTCACTGTGGGCAATCTCGCCGATGCCAATGCTGAATCTCTATCACGTGCATCAAGATTAGGTAACGAAGTTGCCGGAAAATCATGGGATCATAGGAATTTGGCAAAGTTAACCGCGACCGATGTTGAAGCACAAATCATGGACACCAGCAACACTATTGAAGCCATCACCGGACAGACCGCACCATTTTTCAGGCCGCCCTACGGTGCCGTTAGCCCTACAATGCGAGATGTCGCCGAAGATCTGGGGTTCTCTATTGTAAACTGGACACTTGACTCTAGAGACTGGGATACAAGAGACGCAAATGCAATCTTTGAAATGGTTATGACAAACATATTAGATGGAGTAATTGTCCTGAATCATGAGACACATGGCTCAACCCTAGAAGCGTATAGGAATTTGATTCCGGCACTAATTGAGCGAGACTTCCAGTTTGTCACAGTTTCCGAATTGTTTTATCATAGATTCGGCGGATTCGAACCGGGACAAGTATACTACGGAAGATAATCCTAGGGTAGAGGGATTCGACCCTAACAATGCTGTCAACTTAGGGATATCACCACCGTCATCCTGCGTGAAGTCGCAGGATCCAGCAATAACAGATGTCGTTGATTTTTGGGATCCCGGGTCTAAGTCCCCGGGATCCCAATATTAATATATGCATAAGGGGCTGTTTTAACAGCCCCTTATGTGTTTCCTATATTTGCAATTAATAAGCCTACATTACATAGGTGGACGACCTTTTCCTAGAAGAGAATCATTGAATCTGTTTAATATCACAATACATATTACAATCCCCGCACCAGCAGCCATTGTCAATAATGATGTGAATGTGACAGTTCCAAGGTCTGTCATGAATGGTGCAACTGCTGACTCAACTATTCCTGACATGAATCCCGGTAGCTCTCTAAGCATACTAATAATTGTTCCTCTTATGACAGTACTTAGGACTATTGCCAATAATGCTATCAGTACGTTGAATCCTACGCCGATGTACGTCAGTATTGTAAATCTTTCAATGTCTTCTATCGGACGCAACTCATTTGTCATAAGGTTGCTACGAATTCTCGCCACTACACCTGTAGCTGATTTGAAGAACAAGATTGCATACACAAGTACGCCTGCTGCTCCTAGTAGTGAGAAGACCGCAATTGTAGTGAATGTACCCGCAAGGTCATCACCGCCCCAAGACCTCAACTCACCTGCTGCTGCAAATAAGACAATTGCAACAATTAGTAGCATTAAAGTCGCTATTGATCTGAACACAAGGTCAACAATAAGTGATACTCTGAACAATGTCATTGACACTAATGACTTCTCAGGTAGCTTTGGTGATTTTGATGCTCCAAATATTAGCCAGAATCCTGTTATAGGAAGTGCCACAATCATTAGCGTGAAAATGCTCATTGCACCGAATGACATAAGTACCTCAAGCACAGTGCCCGCTGAGAACAAAATGATTGCAATCATAAATAGCATAGAAGCTCCTGTTAAATGGAACCTTTCTGCAAATCCGCCCGGAGCATAATGCGGTACCGGCTGTGCCGGAGCGTACTGTGGCTGATACTGTTGTTGTGGTTGTTGATATTGCTGTTGTGGCGGCGGTGCTACCGGCTGTTGGTACTGTTGCTGTGGCGGTGGCGGCGCTGCCGGTTGTTGGTATTGTTGCTGTGGTGGCGGTGCTGCCGGCTGTTGATATTGTTGCTGTGGCGGCGGTGCTGCCGGTTGTTGGTACTGTTGCTGTGGCGGCGGTGCTGCCGGTTGTTGTGGTTGTGGTTGATTCGCACCTCGAGGATCTGATCCACACACGCTACAGAATGTGGACCCTTGTTCCACTTGTGCTCCACACTTGAAACAAAACATACAAATACCTCTTTCTTTTTATTTATATTCTTAAATCCTTCAACGATTTTTATACATGGCTGTCATAGCTGTTTCAAAACCGCCTATTCTAAAAATATAACAATTTTTCAGTTCAAAAGCAAGCGTTATTTCAACATTTATGAGTTCCAGTCAGCTGCCCTCGGGAAATCATCCACTATCGTACCCCAAATCTCAACTGTCAGGTGACGTCCCACAAGTGTGAGGTCAAGTCGCAATGGATAATTTGTGTTGTTTACAAATCTAAAATCAATATGTCCCCAGGCAACAGCTGCATCCCAACCCGGCGGAAGATATGCAACCGGGAGGCTGTGTGCTCGTCGTTCTGTTACTCGAAGGTCAGTCGGTCTGACCGCAGCAAATATTGTCGACGCTGTTTGACAAATTCCTCCGCCCATTCCCGGACGAAACTCACCATTTACAATGATTGGAGCTAGTTGGAAACCTCGTGCAGCAGTACGACGACCCACAACCCTGTTAAACGAAAACTCTTCTCCGGGCAACAAAATCAGGCCGTCTATAGCTTCACTTGACAGCCTTACATTAGTAAGTCTGCCTTCACTTCCGCGATTATAAGTTGTACGCTCTCCTATGAGGTCACGGAAAAGTAAGCTTTGAAGTTGTTCTTGAGTATATTCCGGATATGTACGATCAAATACAATTTCTGTTGTTTCTCCGGGCTCTAAATTCCCTATATATGCTGCCACAGCGATTGGATCGAAGTCAACACCAATACTGCCATATGTCGCTGCATTTGTCTCCGGATCAAACACAGATGATACTGCCTCTGTAAAAACCTCGTTCCTTAAGTCCCATAGCTCACATACAATATTCACATGACCGTAAAGTGAATATATAACTTCAACCGAAGCACCACTTTCAAGTGAGGTAAACAAGCTTTCGTATACAAAATCAAATATTCTTAGCTCATTAGCATTAATATGTCCGGCACCTTTGGTGAAAATAATTCGATCCTCGTGAATTTCCGGCACCGATCCATCTAAAGTTATATTATATGCTTCTGTCGCTTCGTTAACAATTGATGTCAGCATATCCGCGTTTAGGCTAAAGTATATGTTGAACTCCGTCTCATAAGCACTGGCTTGTTGCATATATGAGATGACATCCATAATCATTCCACGCCCACGACCAACTGAATATGCCTCCGCCACCAACTCGCGAGCATTGTGTTGCATATCCACATCGTGCCCGGAAATCACTATCTCAGTTTCATCAGGAAAAACTAGCGTTACGCTTGTGTTATCAATGCTCTCGTCAAGTGCCGAAACTCCAATTGCTTCCATAGCCTCACTTTGTGTAAGTCCGGACACATCAATACCCGAAATATAGATGTTTGGGTAAACCTGTGCGGCATTTTGGACGTGTCTCCCATAAAGAAATAGCGATAGTGCAAACACAAAAAAAGGCACAGCGGCCACCGCTATGATCTTAACTGCTGTCGGAATCCGTTGGCGTTTCTCGGAAGCGGGAATAGGCGCGGAGATACTCTCTGTTTTTGCAGACATATTTTCTAATCCTTTAAACTCATTTGTTCTGTTTTTTGCAATTTTACAAAGTATTTTATCACTAAATCACTATATATACAATTGTTATTTTGAGATTGCACAAAATATGCCCTATGTGCCCTTTTATTTTCTAACTGCATTAACTACGCGTATTGACAATTCCAACGGAGAAACCGTTTTTCCCCCACTGTCAAGCACACGCATATTGCCGCCGGAAACTTCATCAATGAGCATGATGTTTCCGGCATTATCTTTGCCAAACTCTAATTTAATATCGCAAAGTTCCATATTCTTATCTATTAAGTCCGCCTTAATTACATCACATATTTTGTGAGTGGCAGACTTAATTTCGTTATAATTACTTTCACTCAATATCCCCAATGCAATCAAAGCATCGTCATTAATTAGAGGATCACCACGCTCATCATCTTTTAGCGTAAACTCAACAACAGCATCAAGGGGCGCACCATCTTCAACATATGCACCATATCTACGAATAAAGCTACCCAACGCCTTATACCTGCAAATAACCTCAAGCCCCTTGCCAAATGGCACTGCCGCCTTGACAGTCATACTATCATCATCTGCTGAAATAAAATGAGTTGCATATCCCTTTTCTTCCAAAAGCTTAAAAAAGTGCACACTCATCGCAAGCCCCGCTCTACCGGCACCATCAACCGTAACACCCACGGTGTTCGCACCCGGATCAAACACACCATCAGCACCCGTCATATCATCCTTGAACACAAGCTTGATATTCCCATCATCAAGCAAATAAACATCTTTAGTCTTTCCGGTAAATATTTTATTCATAAACGATCTCATCCTCTCTAGTTTGTGGATTCTGCGACTACGCGCAGAATGACGTTAGAAGTTTTCATAGACATTGGCACTACTCACGTCAGACTTGAATTTGAGCATGGAGTGGGTGTTGCCGACTATGCATTCCGTCAGCGCAACCAAGGATCGGTGGAGCGCGTTCATTGTGCGCATGAATGCGCACTTGAACGTAGGAATGCATTGGCGGTAATACCTACTCTATGCTTAAACTGGTTCTCCGCCCTTTGCATCATTTCACCAGGCCAATATCTCTTCTATATGTATTGCCTTTGAATTCTATTTTTCCAATATCATCGTATACAGCATCCCGAGCAACATCAAAGCTATCTCCCAGTGCAGTAACAGCTAGAACACGCCCTCCTGCCGTAACTACTTTGTTACAAGCTTCGGACTCACCATCGACTAAAGAGGTCCCCGCATGGAACACAATGCTACTTGTCTCCGGAATCGTAATATCAAAACCAACGTCATAAGCATCAGGATAACCCTTTGAAGTCATAACCACACATACCGCTTTTTTATCACTCCATCGCAAATTACATTCAGATAATCGCTTTTCTATAGTATAAGTCATGATCTTAACCAAATCTGTTTCCAGTCGAGGTAGCAGTGCCTCTGTCTCCGGGTCACCAAAACGTGCATTATACTCCAACACTTTCGGACCATTAGAAGTAAGTATCAAACCAATATAAACAACACCACGATAGTCAAACCCCTCAGATTTGATGCCATGCAAAGTCTTTTGAGCAATCTCGTCACCCAATCCCCGTGTGTAATACGGCGATGGAGAAATACTGCCCATGCCTCCGGTGTTTGCACCCATGTCATTATCCAAGGCACGTTTGTAGTCACTTGCAGTTTCCATCGGAACAATCGTTTCGCCATCTGTGAAGCACAGTAGCGAAACCTCTTTGCCGACCAAAAACTCCTCTATTACAACAGAGCTCCCTGCATCACCAAATATACTGTTATCCAATATATCTCTAAGCGTGGATTCTGCTTGCTCTCTATTTTCGCAGATGATGACACCCTTGCCGGCAGCCAGCCCGTCTGCCTTTATGACAAGCGGATAATTGCTCTCATCAAGCACCTTCAATCCGGCATCAATAGATGTTACGACATCATACTTTGCTGTCGGGATATCATACTTGTTCATAAACTGCTTTGCAAAGGTCTTGCTACCTTCAAGCTTTGCACCCTCTGCACTTGGACCAAAAATAAGCAAGCCATTCTTATTAAACTCATCAACAATTCCCATTGTTAGAGGCACTTCCGGTCCCACAACGGTCATGTCTATTTCTTTTTCTTTCGCAAGCTCAACGAGCTTGTCTATCTCATCGACTTTGATATTTACATTCTCACCGATTGCCGCTGTGCCGCCGTTACCCGGTGCAAAATACAGTTCTACACAAGGATTCTGTTTAAGTTTCCAACCTATGGCATGTTCGCGACCGCCACTACCAGCAACAAGTATTTTCATAACTAGACCTTCTCCTCCTTTGCTTAGACGGTCAGAGGGGATAACGATTCCATCTAATTTACATATATAAAGATGAATATCGTTGTTATTGTAATCACGTAGCGTTAGCCCCGGGACCGGGGTTAAATTTGCAACATAGTTTTTATCCATCTTCATCAACACAAAATGCTTGACCGCTGTAACTATTAGATCATGCTCAACTTCAAGCACTCTTTTCTGCAGACTCTCAGGGGTGTCATCCGGTAGTACTTCAATTGCAAATCTATGGAGAATTTGCCCTGTATCTATACCCTCATCTACAAGATGTATCGTTGCTCCGGAATATTTTTCTCCCGACTCAATCACAGCTTGGTGAACTTTCATACCATAAAAGCCTTTTCCACCAAACATAGGTAGCAAGGATGGATGAATGTTTATTATTTTGTCTTTATATGCACGTATAATCTCCGGTGACACTATTGATAGATACCCTGCAAGAATAATGCCCTCAACGCCATGAGATTTCAGCGTGTCCAGTAGAACAGTCGTTTCGTTTTTGCCAATCACAACCGTCTTAATATTATGCTTTTTTGCACGCTCAAGAGCATATACTCCCTCGCGATCAGATACCACTAATGCTATCGTAGCCTTTGATGGATAAAAATTATTTATATCGTTCGCCTTATTCTCGACTGCATCAATAATTGCCTGCAGGTTCGAACCTGAACCCGACACGAAAACGGCAAGATTAAACAATGACAATGTCTTTCTCTCCCTCTGCTCTCGCTTCAACTGTCCCAATCTTATATCCCTGTTCCCCCATGCTGTCTATCACAGCTAAAACTTCATCCGCATCAGCCGAGTCTACACAAAGTGTAAAGCCAATACCCATGTTAAATGTTGAGTACATTTCAAGCTCATCAACATTGCCCCATTCCTGAACCAACTTAAATATCGCAGGTACATGAACGCCTTCTTTTGAAACATGTATCTTCAAATCATCCGATGCAAGCATACGCGGAATGTTTTCCACCCAGCCGCCGCCGGTCATGTTCGCCATACCTTTTATTTTGAATTTAGACATTAATTCCTCAACCAACTTTGCATATAGCTTAGTTGGTGTAAGCAAAGCATCACCCAATGTTGTGCCTAACTCGTCCATATGCTGATCATATGAAAAGCCCTTCGCCTCTGCTAGCTTTCGAGCGAGTGTATAGCCGTTACTGTGCATGCCTGAAGAAGCAACACCGATTATTGTGTCGCCTACAGCAATTTCCTTTCCGGAAATTATACGATCTTTTTCTACGACACCAACGGCAAAGCCCACAAGATCATACTCTCCCGGCTTATACATATCCGGCATCTCACATGTTTCCCCACCGATAAGTGCACACCCTGACTGAATACAGCCCTCACTTACGCCCTCCACTATCTTCTCCGCTAAGGCAGGGTCTAATCCGCCTATTCCTATATAGTCAAGAAAAAACAAAGGCTTTGCACCCATGCAAATTATATCGTTGACACACATAGCCACACAGTCTATGCCAATGGTGTTATGTACATCCATTTCAAATGCAATCTGCACCTTTGAACCTACGCTGTCTGTGCCTGAAACAAGAACCGGAGTTTTATACCCTGTCGGCAATTCGAACAGTCCGCCAAAACTGCCAAGCCCATCCAGCACGCCGGGGATTTTGGTTTTCGCTGCATGAACTTTCATGCGTCGCACCGCGTCATAACCGGCTTCAACACTAACACCGGCTTTTTCATATGTCCACTTTTCCATAATAGTTGAACTTCACTTTCTTAGTTTTTCGAAACCTCTAGAATTCGCCAACCGGATACTCACCGCTGAAGCAACCTACACAGTATCCTGTACCGCCCAATGATTTAAGTAGCCCTTCTGTGCTGATAAACCCAAGACTATCTGCACCAAGCTCTTGTCTAATTTCCTCGACAGGACGCGATGTTGCTATGAAGTCCTTGACATCAGGAGTGTCCACTCCATAAAAACAGCAGTTCCTAATTGGTGGAGAACTTATACGCAAATGCACTTCCTTTGCTCCCACATGACGCAAAGATGTAATGATTTTACGCATCGTAATCCCGCGCACAATGCTGTCATCAACAAGAACGACTGATTTCCCCTTAACAAGTGTTTCAATTGGATTAAGCTTAATTCTCACACCAATTTCTCTCTGTACTTGTGTTGGTTGTATAAAAATGCGTCCGATATACTTATTTTTAATAAGACCGGGTCTGAACGGTATGCCGCTCTCCGCCGAATATCCTATCGCAGCCGGCGTTCCGGAATCCGGCACACCAATAACAATGTCAGCCTCTACAGGATGCTCCTCTGCAAGAGCTTTCCCTGCAAGCTCTCTCACATCATATACATTCTTACCATCAATCGTAGAGTCGGGACGTGCAAAGTACACATACTCAAAAGAACATATCGCTTCTTCATCGGCAGCTTTTGTCTGAATTGACGTTACATCCTTTCCGGTTATAACGACAATCTCACCGGGACGAACATCTCTGACAAACTCTGCTTCCATCATATCAAATGCACAACTTTCAGAAGCCAAAATATAGCCATCTTCAAGTTTGCCAAGAGCAAGAGGACGTATGCCCCTCGGATCGCGGGCTCCGATTATGCACTCTTGCGTCATGAAGCACACCGCATATCCGCCTTGAATTTTTTTCATGGTCTTCTTGACTGCTTCAACTATATCACCTTTATCATATCTGGCAACAAGAGCCGCTGTAATCTCACAGTCCGTCTTAGTTGAAAAAATTACGCCATCATCTTCCATCTTCTCACGAAGCTTATCGCCATTCACCAGAGCACCGTTAAACGCCGTTGCAAGTGAACCCTTTTTATAGTTTATAACCAATGGCTGGGCAAAAATTTGAAAACTCTCTCTTCCGGGACCATACTTAACATGACCCAAAGCCATCTCACCCTTCAAAAGAGTGATTATCTGCTCATCCAGCACCTCGGTCACAAGCCCCGTATCCTTATAACAGCTCATAACACCATCGTTACAAACCGCAAGCCCGGCAGCCTGTTGACCCCTATGTTGCAAACCATTTAAACCAAAAAACGCCAACTGTGCCGCCTCAAGGCTCTCTTTCAGTGCAACACCAACGATGCCACACTCATCATTAAATTTATCTATCATAATACCCTCCGGCTTTATTGCTAAATTACTCTCCTACTACGCGTACAACTTTTTTCAGATCCATTGCTCGACGAACAGTGTCCTCAATTGTCTTCCCAACAACAGTATAGTGACCCATTTTTCTATCAGTCTTTGACTCGCTCTTTCCATAAAGATGCACATGAACACAAGGATCAAGATATGCTTCTTTAAGCCCAAGCAACTTCGTAGGTCCGTCACTCTCACCTATGAGATTAACCATAACAGTCGGCATTATTAAGCTTGTATCACCAAAAGGCAGACCCACAATAGCACGAATGTGATTTTCAAACTGGTTGGCAAAGCACCCCTCTATTGTATAATGCCCTGAATTATGCGGACGTGGTGCAACCTCATTGACATAAATTTCGCCTTGCTTTGTTTCGAACAATTCAATACAAAACGTTCCTACTCCTTCAAAAACAGACATGACCTTGTTTGCAATATCCTCTGCCTTATCACATATCTCTTTAGTTATGTTCGCCGGCACAGTCGTCACATCAAGTATGCTATTCTTATGGGTATTTTCAGCAACCGGAAAAACAACTTTCTCGCCATCAATACCTCTACACGCAATAACAGAAATTTCTCTTTCAAAGTCTACAAATTCTTCCACCATCACTTCAATTTTCCCGCCGCCAAGTTGCATAAAAGCATCTTCAACATCAGCTTCGGTTTTAATCAGAGCATTGCCCTTGCCATCATAACCGCCTGTTGTCGCTTTAAGCATCATCGGATAACCGAATTTTTCTGCCTTGCCGCACTCACAAATCTCGTCAGTATTTGTTACAAGAGCAAACCTCGGGATTGGAATGTTATTCTTCTCAAGAGCAATGTTTTGTAAGTTCTTATTTTGAATTGTCTTCAAAGCAGTTACCGACGGGTAAATCACATGCCCCTTTTTCTCCAAATCTTCTAAAGCCTTTGCATGAATATGTTCAAACTCATATGTGATAACATCTGAATGTTCTGCAAGCTCTGCATAACCTTTTGGATCATCAAACGCCGCAACTATGTGTTTGTCGCTAATACTGTGTGCAGGACAATCTGCGCCCGGATCAAGCACTGCCACATAAAACCCCAGACGCTTAGCCTCCAGAATCATCATCTTGCCAAGCTGACCTCCACCAACAATACCTATCCTCTTCTTCGTGATTTCCATTTTATTAACTATTTCCTTTCGGTAATTTTATTTATATTTTATGAAAGATACGCTTCGTGACCGATTTTTTCTAATTTCTCTGCCTTCTCAATAACCATATTATTTAGACCCTCTTTGTACTCACTCAACTTTTCAGCAATCTTAACATCACTCACAGAAAGGATGGACGCCGCAAGAATTCCGGCATTTTTTGCGCCATTGATTGCAACGGTCGCCACAGGAATACCCGGAGGCATTTGCACAATTGAGTAAAGTGAATCAATACCACTCATGGTCTTTGACTTTACCGGAACACCAATAACCGGAAGCGTTGTTATCGAAGCAACCATCCCCGGCAGATGAGCACTACCGCCTGCACCGGCAATTATGACCGAAAACCCATTTAATATCGCAGACTTTGAGTAATCGTAGAGCCTTTTTGGAGTTCTGTGTGCTGAAACAATCGTCAACTCGTACTCTATCCCCATCTCATCGAGGAAATCCGCCGCTTCTCTCATTACGGGCAAGTCCGAATCGCTTCCCATGATTATGCCTACTTTCATTATAAGTTCCTCCCCATTCCGTCATTCTGCGCGAAGTCGCAGAATCCAAAATCTATATTTAGCCAAGTCAATCAGGACTCGTATTTTCACTCAACATATATGGTATATGTCGTTTTGGCATGCAACAACTCCCTAGATTCTGCGACTTCGCGCAGAATGACGTTGGCTCTCATTTACTACATACAGCATTGCAGAATATTCTGCTATCTTCTACATCAGCAACATTTGCATAGAGCCCTTTGCTGACGTTCTCAACAAGACCGACTCTACCTAACACCAAGCCGTTCTCGCTTACCATTGCCTCGACAGAACTTGGACCATCTTCACCGACATATTGTGAAACAATCTGTCCCTTTTTAAGATACTCGCCTAACAACTCATCGGAGAGATGCACTACCGTTTCTTTCCCGGAGACAGGAACAGTTTCAATTTCTCCATTCATGCCACTAAGCCACGGTGAGTTTCCTTTTTCTGCAATCCTCACAGATTTCAATGTACAGTGGTGTTTGTTGGTCGGATGTGTTGTAAGAAGGACATCTCCATATTCCTCATCCTGAACTAATCCGGTTTGTATCAATCCCGTTTTTAGAAGTGCCTTGAACCCTTCACCTGTGCCGAGTACCAGACCTTTTCGCTCCGATATCATTTTGTTTATCGCAGTTTTTACATCTCTTTGTCTCAAAATCAATGCAATAAGTTTGCTACTTCCGTCCGGCTCCGCTCCAGCCGACATTCCGGATGGTATCGCAAGAATATCTGCCTCATTGATCGCTTCTGCCAGTTCATTATAGCTACTCTCTAGTGCATCTGATGTTAGTGTTCTAAATACGATGGCATTAACATCTGCTCCGACTTTGGCAAACTGTTTCTCAAGTTCATATTCGCCTGTGGAACCCGGGAAGATCGGAATTAGCACTTTCGGACGCTTTGCCGCTGTGTCACCAGAATATTTACATTTCGCCTTTGCCGTTGGCTTCGAGCTCACTGACAACACTGGTGAATCATAGATTGGAAATACGTTGCTCAATGCACCTTCCCATGTTGCTACAGCCTCTTCAAGTGATATCTCAACATCACTTACAACGATGCTCTTTTCTTCTGTCGTCACGCCCAACAGAACGAACTCATCTCTAAGTCCTTTATAGTCTTTCGGTACTGCATCAAGTTCGAGTATCATTGATGCATATTGAGGTGCAAACAAATCATCTACACGCGCCTCGACAACGCTCGGCTCAAACGCAAACCCTATACCATTCCCAAACGCCATCTCACTTACAGTCGCTGCAATTCCGCCTAATCCAACAACACTTGCAGATTTAACGCATCCGTATTCGATGAGGGTATGGACTGTGCTCATGTTTCTTTTAAGAGTTTTGAAATTCGGCACACCGGCTTCATCCACAGGAGCTTTTAACAAGTACACATTATTGCCGGTAGCTTTGAAGGCGCGTGACACTAGCTTTGTTGTGTCCGCAACTGCCACCGCAAATGAAATGAGTGACGGTGGCACATTTATTTCATTAAAGGTGCCGGACATACTGTCTTTGCCGCCAATAGCAGGGATGCCCAGCTCGTCCTGTGCAAGAAACGCACCCATCAATGCCGCATAGGGCTTGCCCCAACTCTCGTCACATGTAAGTCTTTCGAAATACTCTTGGAAGCTCAAGCGCACCTTGGTGTAGTCGCCGCCCATTGCAACAATCCTCATAACAGATTCAATCACGGCATACATTGCAGCATGAAACGGACTATCATAGCCGAAAGATGCATTATAGCCAACAGTCATCAAGGCACCGAAGTCTGTTTCGCCCTCTCTAAGAGGCAATTTCATTGCAAGGCCTTGTTCTGGAGTCTTTTGATTCACACCGCCATATGGCATGAACACAGTTCCGCCACCTGCTGTGGAGTCAAAGCGTTCAGCGATTCCTTTTTTGGAGCAAACATTTAGATCCGCAAGGGTTTCAAGCCATCTGCTTTTCAGACCCTCCGCACCCATATTCGCAGAGCATCCACCCGACTTGTTTTCGCCCCACACAGGAGGTTGAACAATTACATTTGTGTTTTGACGCACTCCACCAGAGTTCAGAAGCTCACTTTCCATATCCAAAATCACATCGCCACGCCACTTCATAACGACGCGACCTGTATTTGTTACATCAGCAATTTTGACCGCATTTAGATTCTCTACGGCGGCTTCACTGAGAAATGCATCAAGATCCGTTTCGGCAATTACAACAGCCATACGCTCTTGTGATTCTGAAATTGCGAGTTCCGTACCATCCAGCCCCGGATATTTCACAGGAACTTTATCCAAGTTTATATCAAGCCCGTCTGCAAGTTCGCCAACAGCAACACAAACGCCGCCTGCACCGAAATCATTACAAATTTTTATCATCTTCGAGACATGAGGCTTGCGGAATAATCTAACTATGTTACGCTCAATAACCGGATTGCCCTTTTGGACTTCTGCTCCACCTTTTTCTAAGGATTCATCATCATGCTCTTTTGATGAGCCGGTTGCTCCGCCACATCCATCGCGACCTGTATTTCCGCCAACCAGCACCACAATATCACCGGGCAGTGGCTTTCCTCTGACTATATCTTCCTTTTTTGCCGCCGCAACAACCGCACCACATTCCATTCGCTTGGCCACAAATCCGGGATCGTACGATTCAATCAACTGTCCCAATGCAAGACCAATTCCATTTCCATATGAACTATAGCCCTCTGCAGCAACTTGAGTTATTCTTCTTTGTGGCAGCTTGCCCGGCAATGTATCTTCAATCGCAATTCTCGGATCTCCGCTTCCCGTCATTCTTATGGCTCCGAACACATGCGAGCGACCTGACAGCGGGTCACGAATAGCTCCACCCAAACAAGTAGAAGCACCGCCGAATGGCTCCATCTCTGTTGGATGATTGTGAGTTTCATTTTTAAACATGACTATCATGTCGACAGGCTTGCCATCAACCGGCACTGTCACTTCGATACTGCATGCATTGACTTCATCGGATTTTTCCATATCGTCAAGAGCACCGCTCTTTTTAAGCTTCTTCATCTCCATTGTCGCGATATCCATTAGACACAGCGGACGAGAATCATCTCCATATACATATTGTTTCGCTTGCTCATATAGATTTTTTGCTCGCTCAAGCCCCTCAATATGCTCATCACCACTTGTTTTCACGTTATCAATTACAGTGAAAAACGTACTGTGACGACAGTGGTCTGACCAGTATGTGTCGAGCACTTTCATTTCAGTAATCGTCGGGTCACGATTCTCCTTAGCAAAATAATCTCTGCAAAGTGATAGATTATCCAGTGCCATCGCTATGCCATATTTATCTGCAAGAAACTTGAGCCGCTCATCGTCAGCAGTCGAGAAACCATCAATGGTCTCAACAGATTCAGGCTCTGTATATACTCGCGGCTTCACCGAATCTAGCGGTATCTCCCGCATTTCAAGCGGATTTATAAAGTATGTTTTTATTTTCTCAAAATCTGACTCCGAAATATCGCCATAGAGGGCAATCACTTTGTATACACTGACCTTTGGTTCGGAGCGAGGCTCCATAATACGCAAAAGTTGATTCGCAAAATCTTCTCGTTGATCGTATTGGTCGACCGCAGCTGTGATTGTAAATACAAAAGCAGCTCCATCGGTGTCGGGCATTTCATTGTACACAATGTCCTGACCGTTTTCCGAAAAAACTGCTTGTGCTGCTCTTTCTAAATCTTCGACTCCCTCAACATCGTAGCCGTTAAATATACGAACCCCCGTAACCGCAGATATGTTTAATACATCTCGTATTTCGAGAAGCATATCTCTCTCGTCGAGTCGAAATTGTTCTTTTTTTTCGACTAAAAATCTTGTCATAAATGAACATTCCTTTCGCATTTTCTGTGAACTAACCATAAAATTCGCTTGAATCTATTCAAACGAAATTTTCATGTGATTTGTGTAATCCGAGAAAAACAGACCACTGGTGTATTTAGTTTTTCGAAGACCCCTACATGATACCATATGCTGTTAAATCACGTCAATTGTGACCTATAGAAAATGTGCTTGCTCCAAAGCACAATATGTTGTGTGCAATGGCTAAAGGACGCAATACGACACCCCCCGGTAAAATGAATAACTATCAGCAGAATAACTATCAGCATATTGAAACATGACGCAAAGTTGCGTATAATGACTATAATAAAATATGAACTAAATTAGTGAGGATTAGCACATCGTGCAAAAAAGGATATATATTCTAATTGTAGTGTTATTGGCGTTTCTGCTTGCCACCTTTGTCGTGATGCCCACAGAAAACACCGAAGAAACAAATACGCCGGCGGCCGAACAGCCCCCGACGATAATTTTTCAGCCACCGGACGAGATTGAACCTCACGAAGAGTACAACAACGACGAAGATGCAGATGACATTAACGAAGTCGAACTATATATGGACCGTGATATCTATGAAGAGTACGAGGACACATACTTTGAGATATACTCAATATTCGGAACTGCCGACTCCGTCGCAGGAGATATGTGGGAACGCATGGAACGCTGGAGATATGATGCCGTTTTGCTTTCTCAGCGACACCGCGACACCGTGATAATAAATATGAATCCAAATGAGAATGTCGTCTATCTTACTTTTGACGACGGCCCGGATCCGGTAAACACCGTTAGTGTTATAAACACTCTCATTGAGCACGATGTCTCTGCCACATTCTTCTTCTTAGGTGAAAACATTCGACACCATCCCGAGGTGGTTTTGATGGCATATGAAGCAGGCTTCACAATAGGCTTACATGGTTATACCCACACATCATTTCGCTCACTTTCCGAAGATGAAATTATTGCAGAACTCGAACGAACAAACGACTTGCTTGAATCCATCACAGGCTCTCGAGCGACAACAATGCGCCCTCCTTATGGTGCGATCGGAGATGACGAGGTTGATGTTATCCGCAGTCAAGATCTGCTTATATACCTCTGGTCTCTAGACACCTTAGATTGGGCGCAACGGGACGCGAATGAAATCTTGCGAAACATTCAAGAATATACTCGCCCCGGAGAGATCATCCTTATGCATGCATTTTCCGGACAGCGCTTAGTCCCGGAAATACTGCCCGAAATAATAGAGTTCCTCCGGGATGAGGGCTTTGAAATGAGGGCGTTGCCTTAGAAAGATTTTTGCCTATTTTGCAACAACTTCTTCTGCAACCTTTGCTTCCTCTATAACATCCGCTTCTTTCCAATTCATAAATTGCGAGAGTAGCGCAATAACAGCTATCAGAACGGCACTTGCGATAAGTACAATCCATGGGTTTGAGTAAAACCCTTCAAAGAGAGCACCATAGAGAACTTGTCCGATGGCTTGAGCTAGGAACGGAAGCACCATCACCATTGATAGCACCTTGCCGATTAGTTCTGTGGGTGTGTTCTTTTGTATAAAAGTAATTGCTGCAACATTGAACATCTGCATGGTTAAAAGTATTAGCGCACAGGCCACAGTTACTGCGATATACGAAAAGAAAGCCGGAGCTCCAACCATGAATACTATGCCCTTTAGGAAAATGAATATACTCCCAAGTGCTATGACCAGAAATGCTTTTTTAATTGTAAACTTCTCGCCCAGAGCACCGGCAATGACTCCGCCCGCCAACGCACCAATCATCATCAAACTTTGGCTAACTCCTACATATTCCATGCCCATACCCAAGTATTGATACACCAGAACAGGTTGTCCCACCATTATTATTGACGATAGCATTAGGACAATAAAGAATACAATTGCAACGACTTTTGCGATAATCGGTTTTTCTTTTGTCGCATATCTCACCGACTGTGTTAGGTCATCCTTCACAATCTTCATGACTCCGCCGGACGAGTCTTGCTTCTTATATGGCATACGAATGAGCAAATCCATTACAGCTGTGATTGCGAAACATATTGCACCGATTATGAGTATAGGTGTGAGTCCAAACCTTCCAAGCAGGACGCCTGCAACAGCCATGCCTACCATTCCCGACAGTGAGTTTACCACACCTACAACCGCATTGCCTGATGTGAGCTTTTCACCGGGAACAAGTAATGGTACGCTCGCTTGAACGGTTGGGATATACATGCCTTGAATTGCGTTGAGTGCCAAGAGTTTTACGATTATGATAGGCACAATGTAAGTTGTTAGCCCGCTCGCCAACATATATAATAGTATGAGCACCGTCGTCGATGCATCAAGCCAGAACATAACTCTTTGCTTTCTTAGTCTGTCTGCAATAATCCCGCCAACGGGAGACAAAAGTAAAAGAGATATATACGGAAGTCCCATCACCAGTCCGAATAGTGCCGGCGATTCGCTTATCGCAAATAGATAGAGCGGCAGGGCGAAACTGATTATCATATTACCGAAAAGTGATATTATTTGTCCGATTACCAGTAAGTTAAAATTTCTGTTCCAGAGTTTCGTTTCTATACTTTGCATTGCTATGATACCTTCTTTCGTTGCTTTTGTTTTAATGCTGTGTAAGATTAACACCTATTCAAAACATAGACAACCCAATCAAGGCATCAGGCTTTTGATTTTCGGTAAGTGGTACGAAATCCAACGGTAAGATGCAAATTATCATTGACATTTCCTGAATAATATGCAACAATATTCCATAATCATACATTCGTACTCTACGAAAGGAATCTGACGATGACTGTTACAAGACGCTTCCACCATGTTCACGCAGGTATGCACCATCATGCATGCCATATTTTGCATGGACAACTTGGGTTTTGCTAATCTTGTAATTATGAATGTGTTCTCACCGTAGTTATAGTAGGCTTCATGCAAAACTCATATGCATGAGGCTTTTTTATATTTTGATTTGGAGGGTTTGCTAAATGAGAAAAGTTGAAATTGCACTACCAAAAGGACAGCGGCTTCTGGGCGGAGCCTACGAAGTTTTCCGAAAAGCTGGATATGTTTCTACAGAACTTGAACAAGAAATACAGAACAAAGCAAGAAAACGCTTGGAGTTCGTCAGCGATTGTGGTCGAGTCGTATTCCTCTTAGTACGAATCGCCGACATCCCGCAATACGTAGACAAAAACTGGGCTGACATGGGCATCTCTGCCTTCGACTGTTACAGAGAGTACGAGCTTGCCAGTGTGAACACAATCAGTCAATCCATGCGTGGCGATAACTTTATCAGTGATCTTTTGCCGAACTTGAATCTCTGTGATAAGACTCGTTTCTGTGTTGCCGGCTTGCCGGAGCGTCAAGCATTTTATGAGAAATGCAAAGGTAGCGACGAGAAAATCCTTACCGTTGCTACGCAACATCCGAATATTGCAATTAAGTACTTTGCAGGATTTGGCATGGTTGTGGACATTGTTACCATCACAGGTTCTTCAGAAATAATGCCAAAACATGCCGATGTGGATGTAATTTTTGACATTGTTGAGACAGGACAGGCTCTGGTTGAGAACGGACTTGTTATCTTTGAAGAAGCTATGACAATTAAAACAAAGCTTCTGGTCAGCCGTGCGGCCTTGAAGTATGATCCGCAAATCGCTACAGTTATCGAGGAGTTAAAAAATGCGATTAAATAGAAGTTTAGACGGACTAAAAGATAGAGCAGTCGAAGTAAACACCGAAGTCACTGAATCAGTACAGAAAATTCTGTCTGATGTGCGTGCAAATGGCGATGACGCTGTCCGGCGTTATGCTGCACAGTATGACGGATTTACAGATGACTCGCTCATAGTAAGTGAAGAAGAAATTAAAGAAGCACTGAATCGTGTAGACGAAGATGTTCTCCGCATTTTTGCACGTGCCTGTGAACAAATTACAGAATTTCACGCTAACCAAATTGAGAAATCTTGGAGCGTTTACAAAGATGACGGCGTACAAATGGGACAGATTGTTCGCCCCTTGCAGCGGGTAGCTCTTTATGTTCCGGGCGGGACTGCTGCATATCCATCTTCCGTACTTATGAATGCTATCCCAGCAACACTTGCCGGTGTGCATGATATTGCAATCTTTACACCTGTTAAGTCCGATGGAAAAGTGCCGGATGTAATCTTGGCCGCCGCCGCCTATTGCGGTGTACACCGTATATATAAAGTAGGCGGAGCACAAGCCATTGCAGCAGCAGCTTATGGGACAGAAACGATTCCAAAAGTGGATAAAATTGTTGGACCCGGCAACACCTATGTAGCAACAGCGAAGCGGATGGTCTACGGCGAGGTAGATATAGACATGGTGGCGGGCCCGTCAGAAATATTAATAATAGCCGACGAAACAGCAAGCCCAAAATATATTGCCGCTGATCTAATGAGTCAGGCTGAACATGACGAACTTGCCAGCTCGATTCTTGTCACAACCGACGAAGACCTTATTGAGGCAGTCGAAGCAGAAATAGAACGTCAAATTGTAACTCTAAGCCGCCGCGAAACGATAGAGACGTCTCTCAAAAATTATGGTGCGGCAATTTTAGTGGCTGACTTAGAAGAAGCGTTTACTCTTTCCAACGAACTGGCACCGGAGCATTTGGAAGTTTTGACCGCAAACCCACTAGAGCACCTGCCGAAAGTACAAAATGCAGGTTCTATCTTCCTGGGCGAATACACGCCGGAGCCTCTGGGTGATTACATGAGCGGCACAAATCATGTGTTGCCTACAGGAGGCACAGCGAAGTTCTACTCACCACTCGGTGTGCAAGACTTTGTGAAATGGAGTGCGTATAGCTACTATCCCAAACAGGCACTTGCAGATTTATCTGACGATATAATTACCTTTGCAAATTTGGAGGGCTTGGATGCACACGCCAACAGCGTCAAAGTCCGATTTGAGAAGGAGTGAAAATTGTGAGCACCAACACAACATACCTAAGCAAAAAAGTAGCAGAGCTGACCCCCTATGTGGCAGGCATACAACCCCAAGAGTCCGGTTGGGTGAAGCTCAACACGAACGAAAATCCATATCCACCTTCACCAAGGGTCGCAGAGGTTCTTAAAAATGCCGACCTTGCCAGACTGCGACTTTATCCCAACAGCGATAGCGAAGCACTTTGTCGCACACTGGCTGATTATTGGGGTGTGCCCGCAAGCAACGTCTTTGTTGGCAATGGGTCGGACGAAGTTCTTGCCTTTGCCTTTGGTGCTTTCTTTGACAATAAAGACGGTGTGATGATGCCGGATATCTCTTATGGTTTTTACCCTGTCTGGGCAGAACTATTTAACGTTGGTGTGGATATTCGTCCTCTTGCCGATGACTTTACAATCGACCCCAACGACTATAGAAATACAAAAGGCGTAGTAATCGCCAACCCTAATGCACCTACAGGAATCGTTCTTACATTGAACGAAATTGAGCAGATTGTGCAACAAAACTCGCAGGCGGTGGTACTCGTTGATGAAGCATATCTTGACTTCTCCGCAGTTGAAAGTGCAATTACACTGACCGCGAAATACGACAATCTCCTTGTCGTGCGGACTTTCTCAAAGTCACACTCTCTGGCGGGACTTCGTGTTGGCTATGCTGTTGGACATGAGAATTTGATTGACGGATTACAGCGCATGAAGCATTCGTTTAACTCTTATCCTTTGGATATGCTGGCTCAACTCTGTGCTGCGGCATCAATAAAAGATACAGATTATTGGAATGAATCCCGACGACAAATTATTGAAACAAGAGAGAAAACAACACTAGAATTGGAAGCACTCGGCTACCATGTTCTTCCCTCTCAAACAAATTTTCTCCTTGTTCAGGCGGCAGATGCGAAAGAACTATATGAATACTTGCTCTCGCACAAGGTATTGGTGCGTTATTGGAATAAACCTAGAATATGTGATTTTCTTAGAATCACAATTGGTACAGAAAAAGAAATGGAGGAATTTCTCAAATGCATAAAACAGTTCTCAATCGAACAACAAAAGAAACAGACATCAGCATCGGTTTAGCATTAAACCAGGCGGGTGACGGACAAATCGACACAGGTATCGGCTTCTTCGACCATATGCTACATTTGTTTGCCTTTCGTGCAGGTATCACACTGGAGGTCAAATGCAAAGGAGATCTGCACATCGATGGTCATCACACTGTAGAAGATGTAGGCATCGCCTTAGGTCAGGCAATCTCTGAAGCCCTTGGTGAAAAACGCGGCATCGCGCGCTACGGTTCTGCTTCCGTCCCCATGGATGAAAGCCTTGTTAACTGCGTGATGGATATTTCCGGTAGACCATTTTTGGTATTAAATGCTGATTTCCCCGCTGAACGTGTCGGAACATTAGAGACAGAGCTCATAGTAGAGTTCTTCCGTGCTGTAGCTTTAAATGCCGGGATTACACTACATATAAATTTGGCCTACGGCACAAACACACATCACATAATTGAAGCTATCTTCAAAGCTTTTGGTGTTGCTTTCCGACAAGCAATTTCACAAACCGGCAGCTCAGAAATTCCATCCACGAAAGGGGTGCTGTAAGTGCCTATAATTCCGGCAATCGATTTGCAAAATGGTGAGGCTGTGCGCCTCTTCCAAGGTGATTACGCACAAAAGACCGTCTATAGCCAAGACCCGGTCAAGCTTGCACAACAGTTCGAAACCATGGGTGCCAAGTATCTCCACATAGTTGATCTGGATGGTGCCAAAGATGGCAACACCGCAAATCTGGAAACAATTCGACGTATTCGAGAAAACGTAGCTCTGCCTATTCAAGTAGGCGGCGGAATCCGCACTGCGGAAACTGTAGCCATGTATTTGGATGAACTTGATGTAAACCGCGTCATTCTTGGTACTGTCGCAGTGGAAAACCCTGATTTCGTAAGCAATATGATCGCATCTCATGGCGCGGAGCGAATCGTCGTTGGCGTCGACGTGCGAGATGGCAAAGTAGCAGTCTCCGGGTGGCTACAAGACAGCGGAGCAGACTATCTGGACTTCATTGAAACATTAAAAGACATCGGGGTTAAATACATTGTCGTAACAGATATCGGACGTGACGGCACACTCACCTCGCCCAACTGGGATATGTATGAACAAATTAGCGGCATTAATGTCGTCGTTTCAGGTGGAGTGAGCGGAGAGGCAGATGTGCACCGTGCGCGAAAGTATTATGGTGTCATCGTCGGCAAGGCTTTCTATGAGGGCAAGCTCGATTTGCAAGAAATACTCGCTAAGCGAATCATTCCCTGTCTTGACACAGTAGACGGACGGGTCGTAAAAGGTGTTAACTTTGTAGACTTAGTGGACATCGGTGATCCGATTGAAATAGCCAAACGCTATCAGAAGCAAGGTGCCGATGAGATCGTTATACTGGACATCACCGCTACCAATGAAGGGCGTGACACGACATATGATCTCTTACGGAGAGCTTCCGAGGAATTAACTATCCCTCTCACATTGGGTGGTGGAATTCGCACTGTGGATGATGTTGGAAAGGCGCTAGAATGTGGAGCTTCAAAAGTGTCTATAAGCTCTGCGGCTGTGAATAATCCCAAGCTAATTCGTGAAGCCAGCGAAAAGTTTGGTAGCGAACGAATTGTCGTTGCCATTGACGGCAGGGAGCGCGAAGTCATGGTCAATGGGGGCAGAAAAGGCACCGGACTTGACATTGCAGAGTGGGCACAAAAGTGTGAAGCACTCGGAGCAGGCGAGATACTCTTCACATCTATGAGTGGTGACGGCACACAAGATGGCTATGACATCACACATACCCGTGCGATTTGCGAAGCAGTAAATATTCCCGTTATCGCCAGCGGCGGATGTGGAAGTGTACAGGATATAATTGACGTGTTTGAGGAAACAGACTGTGACGCCGCTCTTGTGGCAAGTTTGTTTCACTATGGCAAAGCAACAGTCGAAGATGTCAAAGCCGCTATGAAAAAGGAGAGCATACCATGCAGATAAATGGATTAATCCCGGCAATTGTGCAGGATTATTATACAGGCCGTGTACTAATGCTCGCTTATGTAAATCAAGAGAGTTATGACTTCATGCTGGCAAATGGCGAGACATGTTTCTGGTCACGCAGTCGTAATGAGCTTTGGCATAAGGGTGCAACTTCCGGCAATGTACAGAAGATTCGCTCTATGGCTTTTGATTGCGATGATGATACTCTTCTGATCCAAGTTGAACAATCCGGCGAAGGTGCATGCCACACGGGAAGTTTCAGCTGTTTTGGAGACGAGACCGGTGCTTTTCATATGTTGGAGCAACTATATAACCAGATTGCAGACCGTCAGGCAAATCCACAAGAAAAATCTTATACCAACTATCTGCTTGAGCAAGGGGTAGATAAGATTTGCAAGAAAGTCGGCGAGGAAGCCGTTGAAGCTATCCTTGCCGCAAAGAATAATGATAGCACAGACTTGGTAGGTGAGATCTCTGACCTAGCCTATCACCTCCTGGTGCTCATGCTCACTCAAGGTGTGACCCCACAGGATATACAAGCAGAGCTTGCACAACGCCATCAAGTACAGGGGAATTTGAAAAAGCAAAACACGAAGGGTGAGTATTAGAGCAACCGCTACTAGCCCTGTGTCCATATCAGACATACATTGAGTAAGTCCCGTACTCATCCATTATGGAGAGCACAGGACTTATTTTCATGCATGTAATGTTATTATTTCTGCGTGTCAGATACGCGTTGTGAATTCTCTTGATATCCAGCCCGGTATGCCGTTAAAGAGTTGCTGCAGTCTGTACCAGTTGCCATGCCTCTCAACAACGGTTTGTATTGAGTTGCGTGCAACAGTGCCTATGACAGTCCTAGCACCGCCGGATACGCTTGGCTCACTACGCACATTTAGCGGAAGTCGCTGCGTAGTAATACGCACTCTAAAGCTATCGGTTGTCGGTGGCATTGCGGGTTGCCTGCTTCTAAACTGCAACCTTTGCAACTCCGTCCACGGGAAGTGTCTGCCCGGACACGCCGTAGCACCCACGTCGCGGTGCCTTAGCAGAGTTAAGTTGCAGTGATTGCTACGCAAGTGCTGTATCAGCCATACGAGTGCATTGAATTGAGCGTCCGGCATATTGCGAGTGTTATCATCATAACGACCTTGACAAGCTATACCGATGCTGTCATTGTTATGACCACCTGCATGGGCACCAACAGTCATCTCAGCACGTCCACGCCATATCGTGCCGTCCATATCTACCATAAAGTGGTAGCCAATGCCCGCCCAGCCGTTACTTAAGTGCCACCTGTGCACGTCTTGAGGCGTGGCTGTCTCGTGGTGGTAGTGATGCATTATGATACGTCTTGTAGCAGTCCGCCTTTGTGGTGTGCTACGAAACTGTAATGCAGGTGATGGGTTCCTTATTGTAAATGTCATTTTAGGACTTACTCCTTTCGTTGTAGTTGCTTACAATACTCATAAGCCTTATCACATAACCAGCCACCACAGATAACACCTATGATAACCGCAATAGTTTGTCCAATCTCAACTGCGTACGGTATGTGCCATATTTGTGATACGCCCGCGAGTATAGCACCAATTGTTGCAAGTATATGTGTTGCGTATTTAATATATGTCTTTGCTTTTTGCATATTGCAAATGTTCCTCTCTTCTTCGTCTTTCTGCACCCCTCCCGTCATTCTGCGCGAAGTCGCAGAATCCAAAACTCTTGCCAGTCTTGCTGTTATGAGTGGGGCGCGTGTTTAACTTTACTACCCTGTCATAGCATTAAAGAGCCAGATTGCTGTGCCAGCAAGACCCGATACCAGTGCACCGAGCGTAGCATATAGTATCGCATTGCGGAGTGCATGCCTGTTTGCATCTTCTCGCTGCTTTGCTTCAAGTGCGGGGCGATTCTTGATATCTTGCACCTCTTTCTTCACTTCATCAAACTGACTGCACAGATTGGTAAATGCTCCAACTGCATGTTTGACCTCTAAAGTAAGAGTCTCCACACTCGTCGCTATCTTATGCATACTGGATAATGTGGCATCTACCTTGTCAAAACGCTCATCATGCTTGTCAAGCCTATGATGTGCTGACTTTGTGCTTGTACTGTTCTCTGTAGTGCGATCAAACAACTCCAGTATCATGGTTCCGAGCTTCTCGTTATCTAGCATTAATCTTTATCCTCCCTTACGCTACACGTTTCCACATGTAACATGTGATGTACGGCTGTAAGTTCTGGCTGTTACCTGTACCTGTATTGGCGTTAGTACCTGTAGCAGTTACTATATGTGTATGTGATGCCAGCGTATGTGTATGGTTCGGTATCATATGTCTATGGTCAGATAATGTATGAGTATGAGCTCCGCCACTAGCAACTACATTTTGCGCTACTGACCCACCGTCTCTAGCGTTTGGTCTGCCTACCCAGTTAGTTGCAGGCGCTGCGACACCTGCTGAGATTTCGCGTCCACCATGAGAATGCGCTCCCGCTGAGTTGGTGGTATTCAATGCAGCATCATTAGCATCTCGTGGTCCACCGGTCATCCTCGTATTCGGGTTACCCGATGTATTGTTACTAGGCGCACCACTGGTTGCAGATGAACCTGTGAACGCATGTGTATGTTGTTGGAGTTGCCTACTACCGCCGGAGCGCTCTACAGTTCCAAAGTCAGCGTCATTTGCCTGCACTCCTACCGGCACTCTTCCGTTACCCCATCGCTCCCATACTCCGCCGAACATAGTTGTCGGGTTAACTGCATTTACTGATATATATATTGAGCCTACGGGATATATTACATTAGCTATCTCTGTTGGTGTGATCAGTGAGTCGAGCATCTTGTCAAACGCTTCACCTACATCTTGTGGCGGCGATGCTGAGTTAATCCTCTGTGCCACTTCATCTGGCAGTAGATGTCGCTTTATCGGTGGCGTACCCTCTACAACAGCATCATCCGCCATTGTCATATCGAATATATTTGCTTGTCCTGAAACAGGCCGTAATTCTACCCGTCCGGGATGTGTTGGTATTCTATCTTTCATGTGTTCCTCCTTGTTAAAGTGTGATTTTCATTTCTATACTGATACATATAGTCCCGTATGTGCCATGCCCATAGCCCAGCTTAAGTTTGTGATACTCTCTGTGCTTGTGAGCAACCTATGCAAGTCAAACATTGTTCGCTCTATGTCATTTACATTTGTAAAGTTCAATGACTCAAACGTGATGGCTTGCAGTGCCCTTGCGTGCTCATCTAGCATATAATATGTCTCCATGATACTTATAATGCTGTCTCGTATGCTCTCAAGGTCTGATACCTTTACGATGTCATCCTTGCTCCACTCATTTGGTGTAGCCACATCAGATCTGAAGCCATGTTCACGTAATTGCTCTGAAAGGTATGCAATGTTGCTCTCTATCCTACGTATATCTACTACGTTGAGATATCCTTTAGGTGTCCTGCGACTTATGTCTATGTTGCTTCTGTCAGTTATCGGTGTTATCCATTGTCTACTCATTGCATTACCACCCCTTCTACTTTGCCTTTAAACGCACCACTAAAGTTAAAGTTCGAAGACACTATACGTACTTCTTGCTCTGATTCTCCCACAGTGATAATATCTCCTACGTCTAACTGTGGGTCTGCACGCCAGTCTAGAGATATGTGCTTACGCCTGTTTAGGTTCTCTTTGAGCCATCTGCCGATTTGCTGTGCGTGTCCGGCATTTGTTATGAGTGTATTTCTCAATGGTTGCGTTTCGCCTGTGGGGAGGTTAGGCGTTGTGATTATGGTTTCTGATGATCTGCATCTTTGCCCTGTAAAGCTGACCTTACAGTTAACTTCCTCAGTTAATGTTGAGTTAATTACAAGCTTACAGCTTCGTGCGTAGATTTCAGTTTCATTCCAGTCAACATTCACACCGCTGGTACTTATGACAGCACCATTACTTGTTGTCACAGCATCGATACGCCCTTCTACTCCTTCGGCCATGTCAGAAAACTCAATTATGAACTCATTTCTGCTTGGGTCCTCCGATGTTCCCGGTTCCAGCGGCAGTGTTCCTTCATATATAGATATAGCCTCTTCTTCTCGTATGAAGCTGTGCATACTGACATCTATTTGCTTGACAGGCTTTGTTAACTCAATCTCCGGTCTGCTGTAGCTGTTGCGGTCATTAACATTGAGGTCACTCACTACATCATCATCAAGCCGTTTGATATTTAACATTCCGTTTCTGTCAAAGAAGATGGTACAACCAGCTGCGTTAGCTATCATTTGCAGACACTGTGCATATGTGCGAATTGGTAGCGGTGCTGTCGTCTTGAACTTGCCGAGAGTATCTTCATCCAGTTCCCAAGGTGAGCGTATGTCTCCATCTGTATCTGTCTTACGTTGTGGCAGGTTCGCATCTTGCAACACTTCCAAGGCCAAAGTATACAGACTAATCCCATTGGGTTCGGATTCCTTCGGAAATCTTCCTTTGAAATATGTTCCGTTTAGAAACCCTAGCAAGTCTCTTGCACTAAATGATGCTGATAGCCCGTTCTGTGGTGCACTCCAATCTGACAGGTAATATACTCCGCCGCGTATCCATTCTATATCGCCACCTACATTGAACCCGTATCGGGTGCTTATCTCTTGACGTTCCATCATGTATTTTGAAAGTCCTTCAGGGTTTAATGGGTCAAAGTCCCCGTCTCTGTTGTCCACTTCGAACGAGACATCATACTTAGGTAGTGACGCTGAAAGCACATCTATTGATTGTGAGCTTGTAAAGCCTAACAAGTTTTTCTTCGTATATGCTTTGTATAGCCCGGGGAATATTCGCTCTATACGTGCTCGTCTGTGCGGTGTTGCCCACTTGAGCACTTCTACGTCTATACGGTCAAATTCATTCATTTCAAGTATGACCATACTCACGGTGTCTGTGTTGTCCAAAACTGTCTTTGAGTCAAGTGCTGCACCGTTGCTATCATATATAGTTACCTTGAACTCTACAGGATAATCATTAAACACTGTACTCCATGTGATGATCAGCCCCGGGAGTATCGGTACACGCTCATTGAACTCAAGTTGTATGCGAGGTGTCTCTTCAAAGCTTCCATCTTCATCGCATAGGTCTCGGCTGATGAACCCTGTATAGCCATACTCTCCATTAATGTCTGATACTGTGGTCTTACTACCGTCAAGTAGCCATAGGTCTTGCTCTAGTGTCGCAAGTGCGGCTACTGTGTGCTCTGTCTCATCTACTAATGGTGGATTCCACCCTGATGGCATTGAAGTTATTGACAGCTCATGTTTCGGTGTGCCTGTACTCTCCGCACCGGCTTCAACATTCGGGTCGTTTATCGTGTAGACCACTTCTACGAACCCCTCACTGGTCAGCGGCTTTTGTTGATTCTCTTTCCATTTCTGTGTTACTTGTTGCATGAATGTTACACCTCCGTGAGTTGTAGTGAACATCCTGTCCAGCCGAGCACTTCACCTTGCTCATCACGACGCCATAGACCTGCGTTCCGGTCGCTGATGTACATCTCACGCTCACACCAGTCTCCTTGTACTTGGTCGTAGTAGTATACGGTGTTGATGTAGTTGTCTTTGAACAGCTTAGTTATCTCTGACCATGTTGATGCGTCCAGATAGTTCCATGACAGCGAGATTTGCACTACGTCATCTCGTACCGTTGAGCTGAGCAGATGTCCGCTTACACTTGTGCCGCCGTCTGTTATGGTCGTGGTTGCTGCTGTATACGTTGTCGGGTCGGGGAGAGGTAAGCTCGTTACACTCACGTTACCCTCCGTACCCGCTTGCTCCTGTATTATCGTGACTAATGACCTATCTTCTCTAGACATATGCCAAACCTCCATTCATTAGTGGTAAACCTCGTTCTCTCTGTGTGCGTTCCACCGCTGCCGTGATTTGCTTTCCGTCCAGATACAACTTAACTTCGGTTGGGCTGTTTTTGCTACTACCACCTGACATGGCTTCACGAACCGCTCGGTAGACACCTGCTGATACTGATTCTACAATTTGGTCATTGTTCACAACTGCTGTCCTCCCGCCAAGATTACCGACAAGTTCAGGTCCTGCTTCGCGTGCAATGAACATTTGACCTTGTGTTGGGAAACCTCCTGTGGCGAAAGCGTTAAAGTCAGATGCTGTGACACCACGTGTATTCAAACCCATTAGTCGCAAAAAGTTAAACTTGACCCTACCCTTTAAAGCAATTGCCATCGCCGCTAACTTTAGACCTGCACCAAACATAAGTGCGGCAGCTCCGGCGGCCAACAACCCTTTCGCAGAAATTTTTGATGCTGCCCCGACCACTTTTATACTAATCGCCAATTTTTTGTTTGCGACATTCTTTGCAATGGTCTTCTTTGTAATGGCAGCTATAAGCGTTCCAAATATTTTCATAGCTCCGGTTACTATTGTAACCCCCATATATAAGATTTTGAGCGTATTATAGAAACGATCAAAGGCAGTTTTTCCACCATCGGCTGCTTTAACTGCTTTCTTCTCAAACCTATTCATTTCTTTGCTAATGCTCGTCAAGGCAGATTTAAATACTGTTTTTGCGTTCTGTGCTGTTGTTGAAAACTTTTGATAAATATTGTCCAAAATCAGAGTCATGTTTGTCTCTAACTGTTGTGCATCTCTGAATATTTCTCCAAATGCATCATGAAAACTTTGCTTAAGGCTAAACGCTGCGACTTTTCCATTTTCTGCAATTTTGTAAAATAGTAACTTGCTTATTTTACTCATTAACACGAGCGATATTGTAAAAACTTTTACAATATTTTTAAATGCTGTTTTCATGCTGATTTGCATTTCATATGAAGCTTCTGAAATTATAGCTTTGAGTTGCTCCATGCCTTCAAATATGCTTTCTTTTGTTTTCACAAACGAATGGGTCGCACTTTCGAATAGGTGAATAAATCTCTCTTTACATAATCCAGTTGTCTCGTAGATTTTTTCTTTGAATTCCTCCAGTCCTGCAAAGATTTTCTCTTTCTTTTTCACAAATGAATTAGTTGCATTTTCAAAAAGCATCTCAAATTCATAGCTACCTATTTCCTGCATTTCATGTATAGCTGCTGTAATCTTTTCAACACTAGATAGATGTGACTCCGCCATCATTGCAGCGGTCTCATCGGATATCGTGGTTATTTCTTCGAATTTTGCGGTGATACCTTGTTTTGTTTCGTCGAATATCGCAGAAAACTTTGCAGAAGTATTTTCAAACGCATTTGACAAGGCTGCTAGTTTCGTGATAAAAATGTTGTTGAATATTTGTGCTGACTGCTCTGCTGCTTGATTGAATTGCTGCAGGTCGGCAGTCATAGCACTAATGTTTATTGTGCTCATGTTATTATTCCTTTCTAAAATTTGTATTGGGAGCGTTAAAGATGAAAAAAAGATTTATTAATTGGATTGGCATTATTTCTATACTCGTTTTTATTGCAGGATTATTTATGTTGTATTACCTAGACAATAATCATCCTTATTGGGTAGCAGCAGGAGATGACACATTAGTTGTCTGGGTTAGTTACATTATCTTTGTAGGCGTAATAGTTGCATTTATATGCGCCCATGCACACGCCAAAGGTAAAGCAAAATTTCAGCTTGCTAACTCTGTTGAACACCGAGTACATGTTCGAGTCGCATCCAAGTCAAAGGATGTCTCCGGTACCGCTTTTAGCACTGGTTCAACACACTTTGTGGCATTTGAGTTTCCTGATAGGAGTCGCAAAAGCTTTGCTATGGACGCTGCTCTTTGTGCTACTTTCGTTGAGGGCGAAACCGGCATATTGACTTATAGAGAGTTTAATGACTCTTTGTTTTACATTGACTTCCATCGTCATCCATAATCCACCCTTTTCGCCTTCGTAAAGACTTCCATTCGTTCTTTCATTATTCGCCAGTCGTGTTTAGTCTCTTTCTCAAATTGACTTGGGAATGCGTCTTCCAGTTCAGGAAATTTCTTTGGCTCGTTGACTGTAGCTACCATAAGTGTAGCTACGTTGTAGATAGTCCACGCTAGCAACTGTGCTTTTTTTTTATTTTGCTCTTGCTTCACTTGCGATGCAAGGGCTATTTCGTTTGTTGACATATTGCCGATTTCATTGAATGGGACACCTACACTTAGTGCCTCTTATATACTCTTGTGGCACAGTCACATTGTCTCAATTGCCATATCTTCACCTCCATTTCTATAATTTATATTTAAGGGGTTTTGTAATGAAAAAATTAGTTGCTATTTTCTGCCTTTTTGTTCTGTTTTCCGGTATGATGCTGTTTGAAACTGATTCGACTGCACACGCAGAAGAATCAGAGAATGATTATGAAAACGCTTCTTCCGTAGTTGCTATGTTTATCGGCACGTGGAAACGAGATGTTTGGTGGGGTGAGGCACGTATTATTGTCTTTCGAGAAGACGGAACTATGTTGCGTGGGTCTCTCGGTAACCTAACCGAAGGTACATGGTGGATTGAGGGTGGTGTAGCTAGAACAAGTCCTTTTAGACTTTATAGATACATTCCAGAAAATGGTTATCTAACCGTATATGAAAGTGGATACTCCTGGCGTGCACGCACATTCACATTTTATAGCGATGCTACTGATCTTTATGAAGCGATTCCTATGGGAGACGACTGGACTTTTTGGGCTGTGTTGCTCATACTTGGAACAGTAGGAATTGCGTGGGTTATATACACCATTCGAAAGAAACAGGCTAAACGAAAACAAAACAAGCCTGAAGTCACTTTGTAATAAAATCTACGCACCCATGAAACAAGGAAAGGATTTTAACTATGATTGATTTTCTCGATTTGCCTCAGTTTTTAGACGATAGAAATCCGATTTTCTTGTATCTAGCCATTGTGCCTGGCATTGCATATGTTTTATGGCTTTTCATTGGTGCCCTTTTATTGATGGCCCCAAAGCTGGAGAAGTCGTGGGGTTTCGCCTTTATTAGTCAACTTATTGGGGACATTCTAATTAGTGCTGGATTGACTGGTGCCATTGCTATCGTAACCGATAATCTCTTCCTATCGATAATCATAGCAGTGGTTTTTTGGGGACATATACAAGTTCACAAGAATTTCATTCAGCACAAGCCAAGGTCTTGGAGGCTTTATAGAATGCCGCTATTGGATATAGAGGGCTCTGTTGTCGAGAAACGCGTACATACAAAGCACCAAAAGATCAAGTATCTTCGCGAATGGATAATATTCAAGACTGTGGACAATCAGCAGATGAAAGTATATTACCCTTACGACCATTCTAAGGATGAACGTCTGCATTTCCAGTCCTTCAGCGTAGGTGACAAGGGAACTCTCGTCTATCGCGAGGGCAAGAAGCATTGTTACTTCGAAGAGTTCCAACCTGAATCAGATGGGACAGAATGCGAATCAGGTAAAGCTGAACAGGAGAAGAAGAGCTAACTTACACTGCTGTTGTACAATGGACAAAAATGAAGGAGTTGTAGCATATTGCGTAAAAGGTTAGAGCGAGTTAGCGGAAATTGCATTTACAATACTTTGCATCCCTATAGTGTTTTTGCTTCCATTTGCAATACTCTTGTACTACGTAGTGTATTTCTTTTTCGCACACTTTCCCACAACAAATGATATCTATACAAACAACTCTGGAAGGGCATCTTTTGCTATTAGTCCACCCTTTTCGCCTTAGCGAACGCTTCCATTCGCTCTTTCATTATTCGCCAGTCTTGTTGGTGCTCTTTCTCAAATAGGCTCGGAAACGCATCTTCCAGTTTTGGGAACTTCTTCGGCTCGTTGACTGCAACAGCCATAAGTGCAGCTCCGTTATACATAGTCCACGCCAATAATTGTGCTTGCTCTTTGTTTTGCTCTTGCTTCACCTGTGATGCAAGGGCTATTTCGTCTGTTGACATATTGCCGATTTCATTAAACGGGATACCTGCACTTAGTGCAGTGTGTATTAAGTATTCGGGAAAATTCTCTTTCGGGTCAGGCTTTCTTAGTCCTGACCCTTGCTGAAAAAACCTGATGTTTCAAATAGTCCGTTTATTTCATTCATCAAATCTTCGATGGAGTTACCGTCATCAATGTATTGGTCAAAGAGTCCCGCCGCTTTGTCAAATGGAAAGTTTGCATTGAGTGGCTGCATTGCTCCCCATATAATAGTTATGATTGTTTCAATTGCATTATCTTGAATGCTTTCAAGTGCTGAAAATAATGATTTGCCGAGTTTCTTTTCGATCGCCATAATGGCTGATGCTGTCAGGCGTAATTTGTATTCCTCGCCACCGACTGTAAGTGTGTAAAAAGTTTTCATTGTGTGTTATTTCCTTTACTTTAATTGTTGTTTGTGGTTATTGCTTGTAGTAGCATATGGCTTAAAGTTAGAGGGTGGTCATTAAAGGCAAACGCTTTCAGAACCACCCCGTCACTTCGTGCCACCCCTCCAGGGAGGGGAATTACCCAAAACTATGGATTGCGGGTTGAAACGTCGCTTTGTAGCATCATTGTTGCACTGAATGTTAGTGCAACATTAACTGTACCTGCGTCAATCTTTACTGCAGGAATAGCTTCAAATTGATGTGATGTGCCGTCAGGATATTCAATTCTGAAAGCAGCTGATTCGCCATTGTCATCCATATCTTTCAAGATACGATAGTTAGCTTCTTCATTTGTGTTGTCATAGAGGAACTTAAAGACCAAATCTCCGTATTCTCTGATGCCGGGAATGTATCTCTTTGTTCTGTCTGCCAATGTGGTTACATCGATTTTTTCCGGTGTGCTACCTAGTTCAGGTATTTCCATGAGGTTTTCAAGTTTTGTGGGTGTACCTCCACGTAAAACATGAAGTACGCTTTGATTTGCTGAATATGCCATGTTTGTTTCTCCTTTTTGTTTTTGATTTTTTGTGATGTCTAGTTGGTGGTGGGTGTAATGGTGATGAACTCTACAGGCACGCTTTCTATTGCGTCGGATTCCAGTATCACTACACCTACTGTGGTGAGTCTACCGAAGTTGTCCTCGGCTGATTGTGCTATGAACTCAACCAGCGTTCCGCCTATTGTTCGTCCTTCCCACTCTTTGGTTCTCGGATTCCAAGACCTGTCAATCAGACACGTTACCGGGATATTGTGTTTCATGCTTACACTTCCTTTGCTACGGCTTTCAACTTTCCGAAAATCGGACACATACTAAATCGCTCTTAATTTGATTCTTTAAAGCTATGTGCTTTTACATTCGACTGTTGCACCCTCTTTTAGAAAGTTGTTATTTATGCCCTCACTATATAGCCTTGGAAAATGGAAAATGTGAGGCTCAATTTAAAAGTTTTTTCATTTTCTTTAATACCGTCGCTACTCTATGAGAAATTGCGGAATGTGAAACTCCTTGTTCAGCAGCGATATCAATTACTTTTTCTTTTTTGAAATAAATACGTGATATTAATGCCTGTTGCTCTGTCGTAAGTTGAGATAAAGCTATATGAAGTCGTATAATCTTCTCTGCTCGAATCATATCGGTGAGAAAGTCGCTTCCGTCTGAAAACCATTCCCCATCGTATTTGGCACTTTCTAAAGATATTGGATTGCGACGGCTGTGCTTACGTTCATCGAGCCATATGCGGTAATCGCCGCCTCTGCCATTTTCATATGTTTCTCCGAAGTGAACACGAAATATATCAGCTTCGCTCATTCCCACTTCAAGCCACTCTTGTCGCTCCAGTTCAAAATGCTTCATCAACTGCTTACGTGTTAGATTTGTAAAATCTGTGTTACTCATTTATTCTTTCCTCCGTTAATTTTTTTGATTTGAGATGATTTCAAAAATTAACGAAGGGAGGTGCTCTGGATTGTGTTGAATAATTCCTATTCACAGCTTCGGTTCCCTTCCCGGTTAAGGAACCCTAAAAAGCCTTATTTCACAAAACAAAAGACGGCAGGCGAGGATTCCTTTTTGGATTCCTCCGCATTGCCGTCGAGCGTTCTAGCGGTTATTTAATTGTATTTACCTATGAGGTTAATGTGGTTTCTACTTTCGTGTTTTTAATTTCTATTGTGCCATCGGGATTGAAGCGTATTCGGGTAATATGCCCACGCTGTATAATTTCCACTGCACGTGTCGCCTCATCAATTGAAGCAACGAACTTACCTTTTGCATTACGAACTTTCTTCATTAGCTACCCTCTTTCGTTTTATTTGTAGACATTGCTTTGCCTATGGATTTCTGAAGTTTCAGCCCTTTTTGGGGATGCTTTGGTTAAAAAAATACTCTCAACGTCATCGCAAGTGTCTTTCCTCCCTTTTCAGGGATGGACGTATACTAACACATCTTTTTTACACTGTCAACCCTTAATTGGGAAGATTTTTGCGTATTCTTATTCAGATGTTGCAATTGGGGGATGATTCTGATATAATGTACTTTGCGAAAGGGGATGGTTGCGTGTTACAGACTGAAAGGTTAAGAGCTGCTATAGAGGCAAGCGGGCTTTCATATGAGACTTTGGGACAGCTGACAGGGATAGCGAAATCATCAATACAGAGATATGCAACAGGCAATACAAAGAAAATTCCTGTAGATGCGATAGATGCACTGGCGCCTCACCTTAATGTGTCTCCAACCTATCTAATGGGTTGGGATGACAATGAAGAAAAGGATGAGCTGGTTATCCCGGACATATTAGAGGGAGCAAAGGTCGCTTTCCACCAAGGAGAGTTTGAAGACTTGACGCAAGATGAAGTAAACAGGCTTGCAGAGTTTGCATCATTTATTAAGTCACAACGAAAAGACAAGCGAGTTCAGCATATTGACTAATAACAGTACTGAATTCATTCAAAAATTTATCAGCACTTTAAGCTTTTAGTGCTGATGAGTCCGTTTTTTTGGACACCTCATCATGTATACTATGTATTATGAGTGAAAAGTATTAAAATGAAATGAAAAGCGAGAGATATGACAAAACTAGAAAGAGCATATGATGATATTCATAATGATGGAATAGCTGTATACAACTATAGTCTTAGTGATGCTAAGAAAGCCGCTTGTTACTCGAATGATGGTGATGACACCATTCTTATTAACCGTGCAGTCATACACAGCAATGCAGAGGAACTAACAATTGTGGCAGAGGAGCATGCACACTATGAAATTGGTGCTTTTTATGAGCTGTGTCCTTCATATAATGAATCACACAAAAGAACAAATCGAATGATCGCTGAAAGCAAGGCTCGCAGACACGCAATGCATAAATGTGTGCCTTATGATGAGTTGGTCGCGGTATTTATGAGATATGTCCACTGCGACGGAGATGTAGATATTTATGGACTCGCAGAGCATTTTGAGGTTCCTCCGGAATATATAAGACAGACAATAAATCACTATCATGAAATAGGACACAAGTGGTAGGTGTGTATTATCGAAAGGTGAGGTCATTTGTATGCAATCATCTGAGAAGCTTTCAAAAACGGACAAACAAGCGAAGAATAAGCCTCTACAAGTAGGCTCGTACTTTCGCACACGTGTTGCCGCAATCATCATGACACTGGTTGTCATCGCAGGGCAAACATGGATTGCTTATGCCATAAATCTTCGATTTATCTGGATATTACCAATAGTTTCAGGTGTGATGTTGACTGCTTCAGTTCTTGCGTACACAGGCAGTCACACAAAGCCATCAAAAGCAGCGCGTGCATTGTCAATCGCTGTTGTTATTTTATTTCCGTTAATTAATCTGCTTTGCATGGGATGGTTTATCTATGATATGCTCAATCCGGCTACAGTCACCCTGTCTCATCAGCTACTGTTTGCCGGCTTTGCACTGTGGGTCGTTAACATTGGAGTCTTCTCTCTGGCATATTGGGAGCTAGACACAGGCGGTCCGGAAGTACGAGCACTGGGTTTGCCAACAGTTTTTAGAAATAAAACTTATCCGGATTTTGTGTTTCCACAACAAGCATCACCCAATCCACAATTTGCACCCAAAAATTGGACCCCGGGTTTTATTGACTATCTTTATCTCTCCGTAACAACAGCTACATCTTTCTCGCCCGCCGCCCTCGCTCCATATTCACACATGGCAAAGATAATGGCAGGTTCAGAAGCACTGGTCAGTCTGTTCATTCTTGGTCTGGTAATATCTCGTGCAATATCGTTGTAGGGTTTAGCGAGCTGCTCTCGCAGGGTTTAGGGGCTAGGGTTTAGGAATTAGGGACTAAACAGACTAAAACAACGAGCAAGTTTGGTGTGACTTACATTTTCAATTATGGTACAATGGAGCTAATAAGATAGTAGGATTGTGTAGTTATTTAAAGATTGGAGTACTTATATGTCTGTTGTTGCTATGGTTGTTATCGTTGTAGTATATGCGGCGTTGCTCACATACTACTGCATATTAGAAGCACAAAACAAATTTTGGCCTGCAACTATTTTAAAATTGATTTTATCAGCTTTTGCGGCAGGGCTGTGTGTTTATGCGGCAATCATGTTAAGCAATTATGTGTTTTACATTTTTGCACTCGGCTTATTATTTGCAGTCCCGGCAGATTATTGTCTGCAATACATCAAGACTAATCTAACCAAATACAGGGTCGGCATTACTTTATTCGGCCTAATGCATGTTTGCCTGCTCACTTCCTTTTATCTTACACATCGCGTTTCGTTCTTCGAGTTTATAATCTTTGCTGTTTTTATAGCAATTGTACTTGCTTTCCAAATCATTGGAAAATGGGAAATTGGAAAAGAGAAAGCTCAAATTAATGTGTATACAGTTTTTGTGCTATTCATGTCGGCCAAAGCTATCTCCATTTTCATAGCAACACCTGCAGTGCACACCGCTATATTGGCGATTGGCGGACTTTCCTTCTTCATTTCAGACGTATATCTGGGAATATGGGCATATTCCGGCAAGGACACCACACCTAATCTCGTATTAAACAGAACCACGTATTTCGCCGCACTGCTTTGTTTCGCTTTTTACCTAATCACAATGATTTAATTTCCACTCGCTTCATCATTAAAACGTAAATAAGGACTATTATGAAAGTAAAACGCCCCAGCGCATTTTTATATTTTATTGCGTACACATTAGTATATCCGCTTTTGAAAATATTTTTCAGATTGGAAGTTGATCGTAGTGAGCTTGATTTGCCGAAAGGTGCATATGTCGTCTTGGCTAATCACTACACTATGATTGACTTTTTATTCGCACTTTTGCCACTCTATCCGCACCGCTTAAACACTGTAGTGGCAAGAAAGTATTTTAATATTCGTATATTGCATAAGATATTGCCGATTGGTGGATGCATCCCAAAAAGCATGTTTGACCCGGACCTCCAATCAATCATCGGAATCAAGACTGTCCTCAAACGGGGCGGCAGACTTCTTCTATTCCCGGAAGGGCGCTGTTCCAGTAGCAACACATACATGGGTATGCACAAGTCTACAGGCAAAATGATAAAGAAATTTGGTGTTCCCATAATTAGCTGCCACATCGAGGGTGCCGAAAACTGCATTGCCCACTGGCGAAAAGGGATTCGATTCGGTCGAGTTCGTGTTACATTCAAAAATCTTTTTTCTGTTGACGATGTCAAGTCGCTGTCCGTTGATGATATAAATGCCGCAATTGACACAAGATTAAGTGGTATCGAAGGTTTATCTGAACCTAAAAAACCGCTACAGACGTTCAGCTCAAGACGCTTAGCTGAAGGTCTGCAACTGGTATTATTCTATTGCCCAAAATGCAAAGCAGAGTTTACCATGTCGTCCAAAGGCAATACTATTTTCTGCACAGAGTGTGGTAATGCCGCAACCATAGATCGCAAATCAAAGCTAACCCCTACTCCCGACAGTGTGACCCCGACAGAAATTTCACTATGGTTTAGGGATCAAGCTCGACATATAATGCAATCTCTTAGCGAAGACATGGAGCCAATCTTCGAAAAAGTCACCGTTCGCACAGCATCTCCAAAGCCGGGCGGCGGCATGGTCAAAAGCGGACACGGCACCATGCGAACCGATCCAAAGGGCTGGCATTTTGATGGAATTCTACTCGGTGAACAGATCAACTTGTTCTTCCCGGTTGAGTCTGTTCCGGCCATGTCGTACGGACATAATGACAACTATCAAATTTATTGTGGCGGAAAGCACTATATGTTTATGCCGGAAGATCCAACTAAATGTATCAAGTACGTTGTCACAGCAGAATGTCTGCATTGGAAGTTTTCATCAAATCCGCTACTGACCCCCGGTATAAACAGCGGATTTGTACCACTTGCACCACATAGCGAATTAACTAAGGAGGGTGAGCAAATTGACTAGGAAGCATACCGTTGTTTGTCTCGTTTGCATATGTCTTGTTGTTATTCTTTTGCTACTACTAAACACCAATATCCCCGGAATTGCTGATGATGTGCAGATCTCTGTAGGTTCGTCAGAGCGATTTACACAAGATGAGATCGAATCTGCAATGGATGTTGTTGTTTCAGAGTTTGATATGTTAAATCGCGAGCTTATATACCTATGGTACGACGAGGATCTCTCAAATCAAACAATTGAGCAATCGATCCTTGAAGATATAGAAAAGGATTCCACGATCGTTCTATTCTCTACGATTACTGTCATCAATCCTGGGCTATTCCCTCCGGCTGATTTAGATAACCTTGGATGGGTATTGGTACAAGACCCACAATCAGGCGAGTGGGAGCTGTACACATCAGGATTCGCAGGAGTAAACTTTTAAGGGCAAATATATGATAACAATGCAATAAAAATGAAAGTGTGCAAAACAAAATGCACACTTTCACTTTTATTGTTATTTAATTGTATTTTGCTGTATTTTTAGCTTAATACATGCCGCCCATGTCTGGTGGTCCTGCCGGCATTGGAGCTGGTGGCTCCGGAATGTCAGCTACGAGAGATTCTGTTGTCAATACCATGCTTGCAACAGACGCTGAGTTTTCAATTGCGCTACGGCAAACTTTTGTCGGGTCCACGATACCGGCTTTAATCATATCACAGTATTCTTGATTTGCAGCATCGAATCCGAAGTTCGCATCAGTTGAGTTTTTGATTTTATCCAGTACAACTGCACCTTCTAAACCGGCGTTCATCGCAATTTGCTCTACAGGACACTGAAGTGCTTTTGCGATTAGAGCCATTCCGGTTCTTTCATCGCCTGATGCGCCATCAAGTAATTTTTCAACTGCCTTTGAAGCAAGCGCATAAATCGTTCCGCCACCCGGTACGATGCCTTCTTCAACTGCTGCACGTGTTGCATTGAGTGCATCTTCTAAGCGTAGCTTTTTCTCTTTCATTTCTGTTTCGGTTGCTGCACCAACTTTAATTACTGCAACGCCACCGGAGAGTTTTGCCAAACGCTCTTGTAGCTTTTCTTTATCATAGTCAGAAGTCGTGATTTCGATTTCGGTGTTGATTTGGCTGATTCTTGCTTTAATATCTTCAGTTGATCCTGCACCTTCAACAATGATTGTGTTGTCTTTTGAAGATTTTACTTGACGTGCTGTGCCGAGCATTTCTACTGTCGCATCTTTGAGTTCCATGCCAAGTTCGCTGGAAATAACTTCGCCACCTGTAAGTGCAGCAATGTCACGGAGCATTTCTTTACGTCTGTCACCAAATCCGGGAGCTTTTACACAAAGGCATACGAATGTTCCGCGGATTTTGTTTAGTATAATTGTTGCAAGAGCTTCGCCCTCAACGTCTTCTGCGATAATCACAAGTTTTTTTCCTGCTTGTACAACTGATTCTAGTACAGGAAGAATTTCTTGGATGTTTGATATTTTTCTATCTGTAATAAGGATATGCGGCTCGTCAATGACTGCTTCCATTTTCTCTGTGTCAGTGACCATGTACGGTGTGATGTAACCGCGATCAAATTGCATACCCTCAACAACTTCAGAATAAGTTTCTGCTGTTTTTGATTCTTCAACAGTGATAACGCCATCGCGTGAGACTTTATCCATTGCTTCAGCAATGAGTGCTCCGATATCTTCACTCCCTGAAGATACTGCACCAACACGTGCGATGTCTTTAGAGCCTGAAACAGGGTTTGAGTTAGTTTTTATTGCATCGATTGCGGCTTCAACAGCTTTGTCGATACCTTTTTTCATAACCATTGGATTTGCACCGGCAGCTACATTTTTGATTCCTTCACGAATCATTGCTTGTGCAAGAATTGTTGCTGTAGTTGTTCCGTCACCGGCTACGTCATTTGTTTTTGTTGCAACTTCTTTTACAAGTTGTGCACCCATGTTTTCAAATGGATCATCCAGTTCGATTTCTTTTGCAATTGTTGCACCATCATTTGTGATTAGTGGTGAACCGTATTTTTTATCAAGAACTACATTTCTGCCTTTTGGACCTACTGTCAATCTGACTGTATCTGAAAGTTGGTTGACGCCTCTTTCTAGTGCTCTGCGGGCTTCTTCACCATAAATAATTTGCTTTGCCATTAAATATTTTCCTCCTAAATTAATAGTCATTCTTTCGCTATACTCTTGCACAAAACAATCATGAATAAGAATGATTATTTCGTGCATCAATTGCGCTTCCAAAAGAGCGTAATTGGCACATTCTTAGTTTTAGTTTGAATTTATTCAAACTAAGCTTAAACTAGACTAGTTTACGACTGCAAGGATATCGCTCTGACGTACAATTGTCAGTTCCTCGTCGTCGATTTTGACTTCAGTTCCGCTGTATTTTCCTGTAATTACACGGTCGCCTTTTTTCACAACCATAACTACTTCATTACCATCTACAACGCCGCCGGGTCCAACTTCGATGACTTCATACACTTGTGGCTTCTCTTGTGCCGCACTTGTGAGTATGATGCCGGATTTTGTTGTTTCCTCAGCTTCAACTTGTTTGATAATAACACGATCTGCTAATGGCTTTAATGTCATAAGTAATAACCTCCTAAAATTTTCTTGCAGTGTTTGTTTAAATCACACTACACCCATTACAGTTTGGTTGCGTTAGCACTCATTTGCCGCGAGTGCTAACGCTCTTTAATAATAATCTATGTTAACCTTTTTCGCAACAGGCATTTTTCTTATATTTGTTGCATAGTCGTCATTTTTTCGAATTAACTTCGGTTTATGCTCGTTTTGCTACACCAAACGGCGTTTTTCGACGATTTTCGTCCGTTTTTTATGTGCAAGCACCTTCTCGATGCAATTTCGATGGAAAAACGAAGTTGACCCCTTTGTGTACCAGCTTAAATTTCACTTTTTTGGTAAAAAGTGCCTCGCCGTCTATGTTCACAACAAACTCTTTATCACGCGAAATTTCCATGCCGCGTCCTCGTATATATGTGAAAATGTTTGGAAACTCCTTGAAGCGACCTTTTGCATATTTCCCGACAATTTCTGCCACTTTGAAGCGAGATACCGGCTCAACTATGAGGCAGTCAAGAACACCGTCATCAGGTATTGCATCAGGTACCGGGTTAAATCCGCCTCCATAATATTGACCATTGCAAATGCACACCAGCGTAATCTCTTTGTCAACAACCAAATCGTCAACAACAACATGGAACTTCTGTGTTACCCCTTTGATGACATTCACCACCAGAGAAACGACATATCCGGTGGCACCGCCAATAAGTGGGATTCTGCTATACTTGTGGACATCCGTGCCGATTCGTGCATCTATGCCCACGGAACAAATGTTAATACCATAGCGACCATTGCAGTCGACTAGATCGAGTGCTCGCACAGTACCGGTCGACAGTGCATGCAAGTCACGGAACATATCAACATTTTCTCTCCCAAATGTTTTGAGAAAATCGTTCCCTGTGCCACATGGGTAATGTGTAATCGCAACATTTGGACGATTTGCTGCACCATTGGCACATTCGTTTAATGTGCCATCTCCTCCGCACGCATATACACGAAGTTCGTCTCCGGACTCCGCTTCCTCGATGATTTTGTGACAAGCGTCCATAGGCTTCTGCGTCACGTAAATCTCATACGGATCTTCGAGAGTCTCTGCAAACTCCTTTACATTGCTAAGGGTTTCGTCAAAATTATTCTTCCTGCCACCGGCGATTGGATTTATAATAAATAAGTGTTTCATTTATGATACCTCAAACTTCCTAAAAGTACATGAACAAATCGCATTTTATCATACCATTATATAGTTTGCGTTTTTTCACAGCCTTTTTCCCAAATGTACGCTCAAACTCTGTGTGTGAGGATAACACATACATCTTCCACTGCTCCAGCTCACGTGTTGTTGCACCAAATTTGCGGTATAATTCCTCGGCCTCACTCTGTTGCATAACTCGCTCGCCATATGGTGGATTGGTTAATATTATACCATTTTTACTATCTCTATGGAATGTTGTAGCATCTGCAACTTCAAACCGTACATGTTCAGAGACTCCTGCACGCTTTGCATTTTCATTTGCAACTTCTATGTATTTCGGGTCAATGTCTCCACCCCAAATATCATAATCGCCTTTATACTCACGACTCATCGCTTCTTCCTTTGCTTCTGACCAAGTGGGTTTATCGAGCCATGTCCATGTCTCGGCCGCAAAGCTTCTGTTCAACCCCGGCGCACGGTTAAGGGCTGCCAGTGATGCTTCTATAGGTATTGTGCCGGAACCGCAAAACGGATCACATACTATTTCACGCCCTCGATAACGTGAGAGCTTCACGACTGCGGCAGCTAGTGTTTCTCGAAGGGGCGCTGCACTTCCAACAGGTCGATATCCACGCTTGTGCAAACCTGCACCTGACGTGTCAATATATAATGTTGCAATGTCGTTCATTATTGCAAATTGAATCTGATATTTTTCGCCTGTCTCATTTAGAACATCGGTCTTATGCCCGACCTTCAGTCTCTCGACTACGGCTTTTTTGATGATTTTCTGACAATCCGGAATTGAATGTAACTTAGAGCCAAGGGAGTGACCTTTCACCGGAAATGCTCCACTTGCTGTAATATATTTCTCCCAAGGCATAGCACGTACACCTTCAAAGAGATCATCAAAGCTGTTTGCTCTTGTCTCTCCCACAACGACGAGAACACGTTCGCCTGTTCGTAAGTTGATATTCGCCTTTGCAATATCACTTTGCTGACCTGAGAACAGAACACGCCCGTTCTCTGCCTTAACATTATTAAAATCCAGCCTCTTTAGTTCATCCGCACAAAGTCCTTCAAGCCCGAACAAACAAGGCACACAATAATTAAATTCCATAATTCTCCAAGCATTAATCTATTTTTATTGTTGCACGCTAATGTAGTATACCGTTTACTTAGCAAAATAACAATAGGATTTGCTGTTAAAAATAACACTATATTTTTGTTAAGGCGCAACAAACATACACAGCCGCCGTTTTGCTGTGTGCTCTTGTGGGTAGATGTGATGCACTTTTTGTTGAACGTCCTGCAACCATCAAAATTGTTCGCTCTTGCTTAGAAGTTCCACTCCAACAACGCTACACATTCTACATGCGCACAGCGAGGAAACATATCAACAGGTGTAACCTCTTTTGTTTGATACCCTTTCACATCCAACAACTTCAAGTCTCGTGCCAAGGTAGCAGGGTCGCAGGATATATAAACAATGCGCTTAGGAGATATGCTAGCTATCTGGTCTATGACGTCGGAGCTAAGACCCTTCCTTGGCGGGTCTACGATGATGACATCAGGGTTGAGGTCTCTACTATGAAGCTCTTTGGCGGCTTCCGCAACATCGGCTAAGATGAACTCAGCATTTTCAATGTTGTTTGTAATCATGTTCTCACGAGCATCACGGACAGCAGACTCAACGATTTCAGCACCAACAGCAAGCTTTGCATCTCTTGCCATGATGAGAGTAATCGTTCCCGTACCGCAATAGAGATCTAGCACAGTTTCGTTGCCTGTAAGATTTGCGTAGGTGCGGGCTTGCTCGTACAGGCGTTCAGCTTGGGGCGGATTGACTTGAAAGAACGAGCAAGGCGAGAGTCTAAATTGGAGACCAAGAAGAGCGTCAGTAAGATAACCCTCTCCCCACAGAGTGCTGAAATCACCTCGCAGAACCACATTGCCTGCATCATTATTTGTGCACAGCACAACACTCACCGTTTCCGGACAGCGATTGCGAATAGCCTCAATCAGCTTGTCTAAATGAGGAAGTGATTGTGCGGTCGCCACGACACAGACCGCTATATCCCCTGATGATGTCGCTGTGCGGACAAAAAGATGGCGAATAAGACCTTTGCGGCTTTCTTCATCATATGCAGATATGTTATAGCTCGCCATCCACTCTCGCAATGCAGAAGCTGCACGATTAGCAGACTCCGTTTGAATCAGGCAGGAATCGACAGGAACAATCTGGTGACTGCGCCTTCTGAAAAATCCTGTTACAGCACCTTTTCCCACCGCGAAGATGGCCTTGTTGCGATATTGCTCAACTTTTTCAGCGGGGGCACCAAGGACGGAGACAACTTTGACATCAAGGTCACCAACACGCTCGAGTGCATCTGTGACACGTTGTTGTTTGAGACGAAGTTCCTCTTCATAGGTCATATGCAAAAAATCACACCCACCGCAAGGACCGAAAGCAGGACAATCGGGGATGAGTCGATGTTGGGATGGTATGAGAAGTGCTTCAATTCTTGCCCACGCCACAGATTTTGTGGTACGCAAAATGTGAATTTCACACATCTCACCTTCGATGGCATGTTTTACAAAAACCACCTGACCATCTATCCGCGCCACACCTTCACCTTCGCTTGTATAGCCGGTGATTGTGACAGTATGCAGTTCATTTTTAGCAAGTGGCATAAATATCCCCCTGTCTGTTTTCGCGTACCGTCATTCTGCACGTAGTTGCAGAATCTATGAAGTTTTTACATACTGGATTCTGCGACTACGCGCAGAATGACGATAGCTTTTTCATAGATTGTTTGACACTGCTCAATGTTTGGTTGCCCTATGGTATCACGAGTAGCGGCAATGGTGCAAGGAATCCCGAGAAGCATTGTGTAAGTTACTTCTCGGGATTGTGTTGTATGTGCAACGTTATCCTATCATGAATTATTCAACAAACGTATTGTTTCATCCAAGGCGCGAGCAATAGCCGCTTCTTGCTCGGGCTTAATGCCGACGGCAATCGTAATTGTGATATAGTTTCCTGTATTCATCTCAACTGTAGCTTTATGTTTATCGGACTTGCCGCTGTTGGGAATAAACACTTTGCAAATATTCTTTATATACGATTTTGTCGCTTTTTCAATATCATTTTTTACATACAGACATTTCGATGTCAACATGAATCCGGATTTTCCTGTACCGATTAATGTGTTGTCAAAAAGAAAAATAACTTTTTCATCACTTCCGATTGATGGTGCATAACTTTTAACAGCATTTTCCAGTTTTTCCGAAGGTACTTCATCAAACACATACAATCTGTCTTCTGTTCCACCATGGACTTCATGCCTATAAATATTAATAATTTGTTGCCTTAGGACATCAGTTATCTCTACCGCAGGATAGTCAATAGTATGTATTGCGTTAGTCAAAGGGGTCATCATTTGCGACGGGGTAACTCCTAATGCTGCCATGTTATATGCTATCGCATCCCGCACAGCACGAGCATTCCCAACTCTTATTGAATGGGATTGATAGCCAGAAACAATAACAAGCCTCTTGTTGTCCATTTGGTCATCCACGCTAACAGAGGATATTTCATGATAAGCATACCGGAACTGTTCCTTTTTGACTTTTCCGGAAACTCCATTTACATCCACAAAAACGCCACTTCTAAGTGTATTGATCAGTCTGGTTGCAGGAATCACAGTAATAAATAGACACACGACAAACCAAATAAACTGTCCACTTATTAAGAACGATATGTCAATTATAATATTGATTATCAGGAGAATAAGATCCGCCACAAAAGACGGTTTGCCGGAAACCTGGTACAGCGTTGTTGATCCACCATATACACCACCTGGGTAAGGATGTTGTTGCTGATAGGTTTGGTGTGCCTGGTGTTGTACGTGTGCGTGTTGCTGCACGTAAGGTTGCTGGTACGCTGGATAAGTTTGGTGTTGTTGCGGTTCAGGTTGCGATGACTGAGCAGGTTGTTGTGTATAGTCTGTTGGTTGGGTCTTCGATATTTGTACGTTGTTGTTTTGCATTGCCTCGAATGAGCTTCCACAATTATTGCAGAACGGCACACGCTCTTCGCATTGATAGCCGCAATTAATACAGGTTTTCATCAAACACACTCCAAATATATTGTGATTATATCTACTCACTATTCATTATTGGCATATTAGCCAACCGCAATTATACCACCAATATAACAGCTGTACAACATATTATTTTGTCATAACTACAGCAAGAATCTGATATAATTGTATAAAAGGATGATCTATTTTTACACACTTTAAAAATATTTTTCAAAACAGGAAATCAAAAAGACCGCTTCGGATACTGTTAATTTGCCCTCTAAACTTTTCATTATGATGTGATAGCGATTGATTTGCGATTGTGTCATTGATAATGTTACCTCTTTCATAGGTGACATTTTAACAAATTAATTAACAAGGTGACATTATCACTTATCAGTAACAAACTTTCTACTGCCCTATTGACAAAAAGCTCCAAATACATTATTCTATGAAGCGTAACAGATTAATATTGTGCATGGTGAAGGGAATATGTTGAATCACCTCCATTTCAGAGAGCGGTCGCTTGGTGCGAGACCGTATGGAAGAGTCAGCGTCTCACCCCAGAGTGCAATCCAAACGAGTGGGCGTTGTTTGACGCCAACAAGAGTGGTACCGCGGAAGCTTTATGCCTTCGTCTCTTGAATTCTATTAGGAGACGATTTTTTGTTTTATTAAGATTTGTTTCCCAAGAAAGGACACATAACATGAAAAACACTAACAAGTACCGCCCTCAATATTATATGCCACCTCAAAGGCATACTGACTGGGTACATCAAGACAAGCTGACCAAAGCCCCTATTTGGTGTAGCGTTGATCTCCGCGACGGCAATCAGGCACTTATTACACCTATGAGCCTTGAAGAGAAACTTGAATACTTCGACTTCTTACTTAAAATCGGCTTCAAAGAGATCGAGGTTGGATTCCCTGCTGCATCAGAAACAGAGTTCGCCTTTCTTCGCACTTTGATTGAGGACAATCTCATCCCCGATGATGTCACGATACAAGTGTTGACGCAGTCGCGAGCACATATCATCGAACAAACATTTAAATCTGTAAAGGGCGCAAAGCAAGCAGTTATACACCTCTATAACTCCACCTCTCAAGCCCAAAGGCAACAAGTGTTTAAACTAAGCGAAGACGAAATCATCGCCATCGCCATCGAAGGTGCACAGTTGTTCAACCAGTACGCAGCTCAAATGCCCGAAACCAAGTTCACTTTTGAGTACTCGCCGGAGAGCTTCACAGGCACGGAGCCGGAGTATGCACTTAGGGTCTGCAACGCCGTCCTCGATGTATGGAAGCCAAGTGCTGAACGAAAAGCAATCATCAATCTACCTGCAACGGTTGAGACCTCAATGCCACATGTTTATGCACAACAAGTTGCTTATATGAGTCAAAATCTCCATAATCGTGAGCACGTCATAGTTTCAATTCATCCGCATAATGACCGTGGAACCGGAGTCGCTGCGGCGGAGATGGCTTTGCTCGCCGGTGCCGACCGTGTGGAAGGCACTCTCTTCGGCAACGGAGAGCGAACAGGAAATGTTGATCTTGTGACATTAGCTCTGAACTTATATACACATGGCGTGAACCCGGAGCTTGATATGAGCGACATACCATATCTCTCCAGAACTTTTGAAGAAACCACAGATCTACCCATCAGCCCTCGACATCCGTATGCCGGACAACTGGTGTTTGCCGCATTCTCCGGCTCTCATCAAGACGCCATTGCAAAAGGGCTGGATTATCATAAAGCTAATGAGATGCCACACTGGACTGTTCCATATCTTCCGATTGACCCAAGCGATGTCAGCCGTGAATATGAAACAGATGTAATCCGCATTAACAGCCAATCCGGCGGTGGAGGCATTGCCTATATTCTGGAACAAAACTTTGGATATAATCTACCTAAAGAACTTAGACGCGAAGTTGGAAGCTATATAAAATCAATTTCTGACCGCGACCATAAAGAACTCACACCAAATGAAGTCTACGAGGCTTTCAAGCTTCAATTTGTCAATGTTGGCAATCCTATCACATTAGAGCGCGCGGATTGGCGACGAGAAGATGAGCATACCATTGCCGATGTAAAGTTCATCGACAGTAACGGAACACATCGTGTTGAGGGCAAAGGTAATGGTTCTCTCGATGCAGTAAGTGATGCTTTAAAGAAAATGGGTCAAAAGCTAAAGCTTCAATTAACAGACTTCATGCAGCATGCCATTGAGCACAAGTCTGACGCTCGTGCTGCGGCATATGTGAAGCTTTCAGATGAAGACGGCAAGTCCCATTGGGGCGTCGGTGTTCATCACGACATTGCTACAGCATCCGCACTGGCTCTGGTCTCGGCTATAAATCGGGACATCGCATACAACGAAACAAAGAAAACACACTCATGACCAAAAAATCTAGGAGGACTCATACATTATGCCAATGACAATGACTCAAAAAATCCTGGCAGCCCACGCCGGACTGCCGGAAGTGCATCCCGGACAGCTCATATCGACAAAGCTTGATCTGGTCTTAGGCAACGACATCACCAGCCCTGTTGCCATACGTGAGTTTTACGGTGCAGGCTTCGACAAAGTATTTGATCCGAATAAAATCGCCATGGTTATGGATCACTTTACCCCCAACAAAGATATAAAAGCTGCTGAACAATGTGTAACATGCCGCGAGTTTGCAAAAAAGTTCAAACTTAAACATTTCTATGATGTAGGAGTGATGGGGATTGAACATGCACTTTTGCCCGAACTTGGCATTGTTGCAGCAGGAGAGTGCATTATAGGTGCCGACTCTCACACATGCACCTATGGTGCCTTAGGCGCATTTTCAACAGGTGTCGGATCTACAGATATGGCCGCCGGAATGGCTATAGGCGAAGCCTGGTTCAAAGTGCCTGATGCAATTCAAGTGCGACTAGCCGGAGCATTAAAACCAATGGTCAGCGGCAAGGATGTAATCCTCCACCTAATAGGTGAGATCGGTGTCGATGGTGCCTTGTATCAAAGCCTCGAGTATACCGGAGAAGGTGTTGCAACTCTTTCGATGGACGACCGTCTCTGCATTGCCAACATGAGCATAGAGTCAGGGGCAAAAAACGGAATCTTCCCTGTGGATGCAGTAACAGAAGCCTATATGAAAGGTCGCGTAAATCGTCCATATACTGTATATGAAGCAGACCCCGATGCTCATTATGTCTGTACAGTTGAGATTGACCTCTCCACCCTTGAGCCTACGGTCTCTTTCCCCCACTTGCCGGAAAACACACGTAAAATAAGTGACGTAGGTGACGTGCCAATCAATCAAGTTGTCATCGGCTCTTGTACCAACGGATGGCTTAGTGATATGAAAGCAGCGGCAGAAATATTGAAAGGTAAAAAAGTCCATCCTGACGTGCGTTGCATCGTATTCCCCGGCACTCAACAGATTTATCTTGACTGCATTGAGCACGGATATATGGAAATCTTTGTCCGTGCCGGTTGTGCCGTATCAACACCCACTTGTGGTCCGTGTCTTGGTGGTCATATGGGCGTTCTTGCAGCCGGAGAGCGATGTGTCGCCACAACAAACCGTAACTTTGTCGGTCGAATGGGGCATGTTGACTCAGAAGTTTATCTTGCCAGTGCGCAAGTAGCAGCAATCTCTGCCATCACAGGCAAAATCAGCGACCCACGAAAGGCTTAGTTCGCATCAAAGAATCTATGAAAAGGACTTCCGTCATTCTGCGCGTAGTCGCAGAATCTAGAAGAAAAGGACCTCCGTCATTCTGCGCGTAGTCGCAGAATCTAGAAGAAAAGGAGCTTTACAGTATGAAAGCAAAAGGTTATGTACACAAGTATGGCAACAATGTAGACACCGATGTTATTATCCCCGCTCGCTATTTGAATATCGCCAACAAACAAGAACTGGCTGCACACTGCATGGAAGACATTGATCCCGATTTTGTCAAAAACGTGAAGCCGGGAGACATCATGGTAGGCGGTCAAAACTTCGGTTGTGGTTCCTCTAGGGAGCACGCACCCATGGTAATTTTAGAATCAGGCATATCCTGTGTCATTGCACAAAGCTTTGCACACATCTTTTATCGAAACGCAATCAATATAGGTCTTCCTATATTGGAATGTCAGGAAGCCAGTGAGCGAATTGAAGCCGGTGACAATGTCACAATAGATTTCGACTCCGGAATTATCACAAATTTAACCAAAAACGAAAGCTACTCTGCCGAACCGTTCCCTGATTTCATCAACGAAATCATGAACGCCGGAGGACTTCTTGCATCTATAAAGCTACGGCAGGAGAGAGGTACATTATGAATTACAACATAGCAGTTATCCCCGGAGACGGCATAGGCCCCGAGGTTATGGAGCAAGCACTGCTCTGTTTAGATAAAATTGGAGAACGCTTCGGCCATAGTTTTAAATATAAGACAGCACTTGCCGGAGGTTGTGCCATCGACGAAACAGGCAATAGCCTCCCACCAGAAACCGTCAACATCTGCAAAGTTGCTGATGCAGTGCTGTTAGGTGCTATTGGTGGTTGGAAGTGGGATACGCTTCCCGGTGACAAACGTCCGGAACAAGCTCTGCTGGGATTACGCAAAGAACTAAACCTCTTTGCAAATCTACGCCCTGCTACCTTGTTTGAAGAGCTCATTGACGCCTGCCCTCTCCGTCCGGAAATTATTGAGGGTGGAATCGACGTGTTCGTCGTCCGCGAATTAACCGGGGGCATCTACTTCGGAGAAAAAGGATATAAAGAAACTCCCCTTGGGCTTGCCGCCTACGATGTAGAGCAGTATGCCGAAGAGGAAGTACGCCGTATTGCACATGTTGCTTTTGATGCTGCCATGAAACGCGGCAAACTTGTCACAAGCGTAGATAAAGCAAATGTGTTAGAGTCTTCACGCCTTTGGCGACGAGTAGTCACAGAAGTGGCGGCTTCTTATCCTGAAGTCGAGCTTAACCACCTATATATCGACAACGCTGCAATGCAGCTCGTGTCAAATCCCCGACAGTTCGACGTAATTGTGACAAGTAACATCTTTGGCGATATTCTTTCTGATGAAGCAAGCATGATTACCGGTTCAATTGGAATGCTCCCGTCAGCGAGTCTGACAGAGGGTAACTTCGGTATGTATGAGCCCGTTCACGGTTCAGCACCTGATATTGCAGGGCAAGACAAAGCTAATCCAATGGCAATGATTCTATCTGTCGCCATGATGCTTCGTTACACCTTCGGCTTGCAAGACGAAGCAGAAGTCATAGAGAGCGCCGTAAAGAAAGTTCTACAAAATGGCTATCGCACACCAGACCTATACCGAGGCGAACCGGACTTGACTCTTGTTGGAACACAAGAGGTTGGTCGATTGATCGCTGAGGGGATATAGGTTAGAGGTAAATTGAGTAGGGGCTAACCACTAATAAGCTTTGCTCCTCTCACTCCTACAACCTCTGTATCGGATTTGTGTTCCTCTTTTTGTACCGAGCTGCATAGCATTAATTAAAGATAATACGAAAGGAAAAAATATGTGCAACATCTTACTCGATACTCTTCAACTGATTCTAGCACCACTTATGGCTGCAGTTGTGGCCGTTTGTGTAGGACAGATATTGCAGTATAGAGCGCGCAGACGTGAAGATAAGATAGACATACTTAAAACATTTATGGGGAATCGTAAAGCTCTTTCAGAGATGTTTATAGTGCCGTTAACACAAGAAACTAGCAGGGAATATGTACGCTCTTACAATTTAATACCTATAGTATTTGGAAAGCAAAAGAAAGTTATGTCGGCATTAATGGCTTGGGAGAACACCCATCCAAAACCACAGGAAGAAGGAGAAAAGATGAAAAATCTTTTGACTTCTCTAACAGACAATAGCGCAAATACAGTTAAAGATTTTTTAGGCTCTCATGGAAGTGAAGTTGCAAAATATTGGAGAAATGTTTCTCTCTCACATACTGACAAAGTTGCAATAGATATGGCACAAGCCTTTCGTTCTCTTACAATGGAAAATGCTATGAAGTTAATTTCATTAATTGACACCTTTCCTAGACAAGATAAAGATGAAATACAAAACTTTTGGAATTCTTTAAAAATAGAGAATGAAAATAGGATTGAAATGCATAAAGCTTCGTTAGAAACGCTAATAAGAGCAATGGCTGACGAAGTCGGATATAAAAATGCTCAATTCGCTTTATAGTAACGAATAAACAAAATCTATACTGCATCTATTAGCGTTCATTATTGCAAGGGCAATCAATTTAGCTATATTTAAGAGCATAGTAAAATCAAACATCCCATCAAGGGTATTATATTATAACTTTTTAAAGCATAAAAACAAAGATAGCATTATCGGCACTATAGTAATATTCCTGTCGGCACACTATAGCACAAACCCTGATTGATTTCGATTTCAACCAGGGTTTTTCTTTTTCGATTAACTCAACTGTAATCTCTGTTGCAGCAGTTTCTTTTTTTGAAAAATAATGCTTATAGCGTTGAGAAAACCTAGTGTTTTCAACGAACACACGGGTCGTTATGGTTGAATTACGTTTCATATAATGCTATGATTACGGTACAAATTACGTGTGCATTTAGGGGGATTTAAATCGTGAAAAACGAAATTATTTTATACCGTCCGAATGAGCTTGCCGAGCATATTGAAGTCATGTTTGATGAAGATACTGTTTGGCTTTCACAGGCACAGATTGCTGATTTGTTTGGTGTGAAGCAACCGGCTATAAGCAAGCATTTAAAAAACATCTTTAACTGTGGCGAGTTAGATAAAAATTCAGTTCATTCCATTTTGGAATTAACTGCAGCGGACGGTAAGGTTTATAATACTAGGATTTATAATCTTGACGCAATTCTTTCTGTGGGGTATCGTGTAAATTCTGTAAATGCAACTGCTTTTCGCAAATGGGCAACTCAGAGGTTGAAAGATTATCTGCTAAGAGGTTACGCAATAAATAACCGTATGAACCGTATTGAGGATAGTTTTGAGGTTCTAAAGAGCAAACTTGATGAAATCGATTTGCAAATAAACACGCATCTTATTCCCACACAGGGTGTCCTCTTTGACGGTCAAGTATTTGATGCCTATGAGCTTGCTTCAAAAATTATACGCTCTGCTGAGCAAAGTATTGTGTTGATTGACAATTACATTGATGAAAATACGCTTACACATCTAACTAAGAAGAATAAGGGTGTAAAAGTTTTATTGCTTACAAAAAATATTAGTAAGCAACTGAAACTGGATATCCAAAAAGCCAATGAGCAATATGGTGGTTTTGATGTGAAACAATTTGTACAAAGTCATGACAGATTTCTATTCATTGACTGTGGTAAAGAAGTGTATCACATTGGTGCTTCCTTAAAAGATTTGGGTAAGAAGTGGTTCGCATTCTCAAAGATGGATAGAGATTCGATAACAAGTATATCAAAAGCTATTTCGGCGTTAATGTAGCCTATTTTTCCAAATGCTCTTTCAAATATAGTATCGCCTGACGGTATCCGTCTATTCCTTGCCCTGTGATTGACTGTATACAAATAGGCCTTATATATGATACTTGACGGAAGTCTTCCCTGCTTGCCACATCTGATATATGCACCTCTACTGTTGGGATGCTTACAGCAGACAACGCATCTAAAATAGCAATGCTCGTGTGTGTGTAAGCAGCAGGATTGATAATTATTCCATCATAATTGTTCAACGCACTTTGGATTGTGTCAACGATTGCACCCTCATGATTGGATTGAAAAACTGTAACATCTATGTCTGCATCAGCACAGGTGTCTTCAACAAGTTTTACCAACGTTTCATAGTTGGCGTGTCCGTAAATCTCCGGTTGGCGAATTCCAAGCATATTGATATTCGGACCGTTAATTACTAAAAATTTCATGACCACTCCTTAAAAATCTCCTGGATTCTGCGACTTCGCGCAGAATGACGGTGGTTTTTCATAGATTCTTTGACACTACTATCTGATTGACCACATTCCGGCAAACTCAGTCGCCGCACTACCATAGCTTCAATATCTGTTCCGCCGCTTCTTGAGGTTCTCCATCGTTTTGAACCGTGTAGTCTGCAAAGTCTTTATACATAGGAAGACGTTGCTCATACATAGACTTTAAGTCCCCTTGTGATAGTGGGCGACCGCTTCGATCTAATTTGTTGATATCTCGCTCTATGAAAACTATTTTTCCATTCTGATGTAGATGGAAGTAGTTTTCTTTTCTTGTCACAACTCCACCACCTGTGGCAATTACCAAACCTGATTCCTTGCCCCAGCGTGCCAAGGTTTGTGTTTCAATCTTGCGAAAACCTTCCTCACCGGAACTCTCAAATATTTTTGGAATTATACATCCTGCCGCCTTTTCGATTTCTGTATCTATATCAACGAAAGAGCGGTTTAACTTCTCTGCCAACAGGTGCCCTATCACGCTTTTCCCCGATCCGGGCATCCCAACTAGAATGATGTTTTCCATTTGATTTTGTAGCAGATTTATAACAGAATCGACGGGAGCAACAAAATTCTCGTCTCCGGAGAAATGCTTTGCCGCTTCAACAGCTTGTCCGACTAACATTCCAAGTCCACCGACATTGGCTACACCTTTTTCTTCGGCATCAATTAGTAAACGTGTGCGAGCAGGATTATAGATAATATCCAGGACCCCTTCAAGCATTGGAAATCCGTCTAACTCAATAGGACTTGTGTCTGTATTTGGATACATTCCGACAGGTGTTGTGTTGACAATTACTTGAGCATTATTATGACGATCTAAGGTCTCATAATTATTCGCTCCGTGGCGAGAAATCACTGTGATTTCTCCGGCATTTTCTTCTTTCAGCACATGACAGACAGTTAGGCTACTGCCACCGCTTCCCAGAACCACAACTTTCTTTCCGGCCACATTGATACCACTTTGTCGAAGCATCGCAAGAAAACCTACGCCGTCTGTGTTGTCTCCGTAGAAAGTGCCATCAGCATTTCTTACAACCACATTTACGCTACCTATGGCAACCGCCGCAGGAGAGAGGGATGCGCAATATGGCATGACTGTCTGCTTATATGGAATGGTTACATTTATTGCATCCCATTCGCCGTTTTTCATAAACTCCGCTAAGTTCTCCGGTTCGACCTCAAACAGTTCATAGCTGTAGCCTCCATCAAACGCTTTATGAATATCCGGAGAGTAGCTATGCTTTAGGGTTTGCCCAAGTAGTCCACAACGACGTATTTTGAATTTACTCAAGTTAAAGCACCTCAGTATAGCTGCCCAGATATTTGTACTCCTCACAAATTTCTTGCAGGCTGTCTAACAGTTTAACGAATTCTTCAGAATAGATCGATGTTTCCAAATCGAAATAGAACATAAACTGAAAATCTCTGTCCGGCAATGTGCGGGATTCCAGCTTATTTAGGTTGATGCCCAACGCGTAGAATCTTGCCAAAATTTTATACAGCGAACCCGGTCTGTGTGGCAGAACCATCATGATACTTGTTCTATCTGCACCGGGATATATTTCCAAGTTTTTGGAAATACAGATAAAGCGAGTGTAGTTGTTGCCGCGGTCTTGAATATCTCGTGCGATACAGTCGAGGTCATACAGCTCTGCACAGCTAATGGAACATATTGCTGCAACATCGCGTCTTCCTGACTCAGCCACCATCTCGGCCGCAGCCGCCGTGTTTTCACAGCGAGATATCTTCACATCAGAGCCAAGTTGCTCTATAAAACCGGCACACTGCGCTATAGCCTGTTCGTGGGAGAAAATTTCACGGACATCTTCCAACTTTACACCTTTAGGCACTAACAGATTGTGGTCAATCTTTAGTCGGAGACTTCGCACAATCTTGAAGTTGCGACTTTGCATGAGACTATATATTTTCGTTACCGACCCTGCCGTACTGTTCTCTAAGGGCAGTACGCCATAGTCGCTAAATCCGTTCTCAATGGCGGAAAATACACTTTCAAATGTTTTGAAATATTGAATGCTTGGACGTTTAAAAAGTCTCTCTGTGGCAAGTTGCGAATATGCACCTGCACTGCCTTGGCAAGCCACTGTCGCTGAAGGCGGAAAGAGATTCTGCGTGCTTTCAATAGCATCCAGAATTTCCTGATGCAAAAATGATGACTCTTCTTTTACTGTGCTCTGATAACTGCGAGAGAGTTCAAATATGGTGTCATATAATATGTGGGCATATGACTCCAAGTCGGGACTAACCTTTGCAGTAATCTCACTTAATTTTTCTGCTTCACGCTTTCTGTCCAGTACCGGCAAATCTTGCTTCTTTTTATATTCGGCAATTTCGGTGACAACGTGCATACGCTCTGAAAACAACCTAAGTAGCTCATCGTCTATCTTATCAATTTTACCTCTTAATTCATCTAGTTGCATATTTGTTTCCCTCTCTCTCAATTATAGCGTCAAGGATCGCAATTGCCGTAGCGGCTTCAATACACGGAACAGCCCTAGGTACAATACACGGATCGTGACGGCCTTTGATTTGTATGCTGGCAGACTCACTGGTCTGAAGGTTTACACTTTGCTGTTCTTGCCCGATAGATGGTGTGGGCTTTATCACTGTGTTGAAGAGTATCGGCATTCCGTTAGTTATCCCGCCCAGAATTCCGCCGTTATGGTTCGTATGAGTTCTTACAGCTCCATCTACCATGCAAAACTCATCGTTAGCCTCACTCCCACGCATTGCTGCAAGGACAAAGCCTGATCCAAAGTCTATGCCCTTCACAGCAGGAATTCCAAACATCAAGCTAGATATTCTATTTTCCATGCCGTTGAACATTGGGTCACCCAGGCCGGGAGGTATACCGAGTGCAATGCACCTTATCATTCCGCCGAGAGAGTCACCATCTTGCTTTGCTTGCTCAATTGCTTCCAACAGGCTCTCCCGGATGTCCGTATTAAATAGAGGTATATCCATTTCTGTGAGAGCTTCCAGTTGTTTCGGATCCATCAGTTCCGGAGAAAGGCCAAACTCTTCGTTATCATATGCTCCCCCTCCGATTGTGGTAATATGTGCACCAACTGTGATTCCACGACGTTTGAGTATCTGCAAACAGATTCCACCTGCGATACATAGAGCCGCTGTGAGCCTTCCAGAGAAGTGTCCACCACCTGCAGCATCCTGAAATCCACCATACTTTATTTCTGCAGTATAGTCTGCATGGCCGGGTCTTGGCGTGTGCCTTAGTTCCGCATAGTCTCCGGAACGTGTGTTCTCGTTGCGGATGACGGCTGTGATTGGTGCACCACAAGTTTTGCCATCCAAAAGCCCTGACAAAAACTCCGGCTTATCTGTCTCACGTCTCGGTGTTGCCCAAGGGAACCTGCCCGGAGCACGACGGTCTAGAAATGTCTGCAACTGCTCCAAGTCTATCGACTCTCCCGCAGGCAAGCCATCCAATGTCATGCCAATAGCCGCGCCGTGGGACTGCCCAAATATATTAAGGCTGATTCTGTTTTTCCACGTACTAGACATAGTCGCTTCCTTTCAACTCTTTCCCCAGCCTTGCGAGCTCATCCCAAAATTGAGGATATGATTTTCTAATAGCCTCGGCTCCTGTGATTGTAACAGGCTCTTCGCAAGCCGCAGATGCAATAGCCGCAGTCATTGCTATACGATGGTCACCCCATGCATCCACTGTGCCGCCTTTGAGTTTTGCAACACCTCGGATTTCCAGACCATCCGCTTTTTCAATAACATTTGCACCTAACGCGTTCAACGTCTCCGCTGTGGACGTTAGTCTATCTGATTCTTTCAAACGCAAACGTGTAGCATTTTTGATCGTCGTCAACCCTTCTCCTACTGCTGCAACAGCTACGAGAACAGGTATGAGGTCCGGGATCGCTGCTGCATCAATCTCTACAGCCTGACGTGTACCTTCAGACACATGCACAACATCATTTTCCCAACGCAAATTAGCACCCATCTTCTCCAATATTTTGCATACTTCTTTATCTCCTTGACGACTGTTGGAGCTCAGTCCGCCAATTCGCATATTGCCACCCGGCATAGCTCCTGCTGAAAGCCAGAATGAAGCATTTGACCAATCACCTTCTACAATCACTTTGCCCGGACTTCGAAAGACGTTGCTACCCTTAATGTAGTAGCGGTTTTTCTCGATTTCCGGCAACTGTCCGAATCTCTCAAGCACCTCAAGAGTCATTTTTATATAGTCCTCCGACTCAATTGGCTCATGGACTTTCAAGTTGCTGTCTTCGTCTAAAAGAGGCAAAGCAAGGATCAGGCCTGTGACATATTGGGAAGAGATATCCCCGGGTAGTGAAAAATCACCGGCTCGAAGCTTCCCTTCGCAATGTAAAACCTCTCTTTTTGGTCTTGAAAGACAGATGCCCGCTTGTTCGAGCTCTCTATCCAGCGGATTTAACGGTCTGTCCGGTAGGCGACCTTCCATGAGAAACTCGCTTGTCACTCCTAGAGCACATACAACAGGAAGCAAAAAACGCAATGTCGAACCGCTCTCTTTACATGGCAAAACTGCATGACTCGGAAGATTCTCACGGTTAATCGGTACGACTCTAAACTCACCATCGGCGCCCCCATCATCGCCATTGTTAACATATGCTATCTTCGCACCTAAGGCTTCCAGACATGCGATGGTTGCATCTATGTCTTCTGCTTCGGTAGGAGCCGATTTCAACAATGTTTCCTCGTCCGCCAGCGCCGCAACAATAAGTAGGCGGTGAAGATGCGATTTGGACGGAAGCATGTTGACCTCTCCGGATATGCGTCCCGGACTTACTGTTACACGCACGCTTCTAACCCCATTTCTATCCATTCACGAAGCTCATCCACTTGCATAACTTTCAACTTACATTTGCCAACTTTATATGGCACAACAATGGTTATTGTATTTCCGGTACGCTTCTTATCGAACATGGCAGCATTAAAGAGTTCCTCTGCACTGTACTCTGTCCGACCCGGTAGCTCAAACTTGCAAAGCAAGTCACCAAGAATACGAAAACATTCAGGCGGACAAACACCTTGCTTCACTGCCGCACCTGTCTCAATCATCATGCCTATTGCTACAGCATGACCATGAGGGATTTTATACTCACTTAGACGTTCAATCCCATGACCAACTGTATGTCCGAAATTAAGCAGTTGACGCTCGCCTTTATCAAATTCATCATTTTGCACGATGTCGCGCTTCATGATGACATTTGTAGCGATAATGTCGTCTAAGTTTTCTGTAAGAGATTCATTTTGTAGTTGGTCAAGCAATTCTATACTACCTATCATCCCATGCTTGATAATCTCTGCCATGCCTTCACCAAAAGTGTCTTTTGGAAGCGTATTTAACACATCTGTGTCACATAGCACACAAGAGGGTTGATTGAACACGCCCACAAGATTTTTCCCTGATTCTAAATTTATAGCTGTCTTGCCACCAACAGATGAGTCCACCATAGCAAGAAGGGTGGTTGGAACCTGAATAAAGGGTGTTCCACGCAAATGCGTTGCTGCCACAAATCCTGTGAGGTCACCAACGACACCGCCTCCCAGCGCCACAAGACAATCTGACCGTGTGATTTGACTCCTGTTCAGCCACTCTAAGAGTGCCAGATACTCTGCTCCATTTTTTGAAGACTCCCCCGGTGCTATGATGTAATCGTGAGCATCAAGTCCCGCTTGCGACACCGCTTCTACCACCGTCTCCAGGTACAGTTCTTGCACATTTCTATCCGTAACAATGGCAACAGCTTTTGCCATTGGATGTAGATCTTTTATCATTTCTCCAACTTGCTTAACTAGCCCTTCTCCAATTAGGACTTTATAATCCTTACTTGTATTTACTTCAACTTGTTTCATTACTATTTGCCTTTCTGTCTCACTTAATCGCTTCTCTAATCCTAAAAATCTTGTCGGCAGTCTCTCTAAACTCTTCTGGTGTTAGAGATTGTGGACCATCACAAAGTGCCTTTGCCGGATTATTATGTACTTCAATCATAATCCCATCCGCTCCTGCCGCTGCAACCGCTGCCGACATAGCAGGCACCAGCTCTGCCCGACCTGTTGCATGACTTGGATCCACCACCACAGGGAGATGGGTTAACTTCTTCAAAATGGGCACTGCCGATAGATCCAATGTGTTTCGTGCATAGTCTGACTCATAGGTTCTTATACCGCGCTCACAGAGGATTACGTTTTCATTCCCGCTCGCCATTATATATTCAGCACTCATCAGAAGTTCTTTGATCGTTCCCGCTAGGCCACGCTTTAGCAAGATGGCGTTTTTTACTGTGCCCAACTCGCGAAGCAGGTCGTAGTTTTGCGTGTTTCTTGCACCGACTTGGATTACATCAACCTCATCGAAGAGATCTAAATTACGAATATCCATAAGCTCCGTCACAATGGGCAACCCGGTTGTTTTCTTAACTTCCATTAGCAAATCGAGTCCATCTTCACCAAGACCTTGGAAGTCGTAGGGTGAAGTTCGTGGCTTAAACGCACCGCCGCGGAAGAAGTTTGCCCCCGCTTTCTTGACCTCTTCAGCCACAAACAGCACTTGCTCACGTGACTCAACCGAACAGGGTCCTGCAATAAGTGCAAAGTTCCCACCGCCGATAGAAGGACCTATGTTGCCGATAGTTTTAATAACCGTGTCATCCGGGTGAAGGGCACGATTTGAAGCTTTAAAGGGGTCTCGCATCTCTGCAACAGATTCTACGATGTCTAGACTCCGCAACATATCTACATCTATTGGCATCGTGTCGCCGATTAGTCCGAGTACACATTGCTCCTGTCCTTGATATTCACGCACTATTAGCTTTTTTTCTTCAAGCCAGCTTTTCAAATGTTCGATTTTTTCCGGTGCAACATCCGGTTTTACCATTATTACCATTATACATACCTCATCTTGTAGTTCATTTCGTAAATAACTGTATATAAAATTAAAAATACCACCCAGACGTGTAATCTGTGTGGTGTCTGTGACCTCTCATTACTTTTTCAGGAAGGTCTTCTCTGTCTAATCACGCAACACAAATCACCACTACTCTTTCTCAATAAAAAAGTAGTAGCTGCTAAAAGCAAACACTGTGCCGTTCAATCTCATAATCTCGTGACCTCATTATTATTCAATAGATACTTAATATTTACCCACTTAAATTATCATAAAACACTGTTATTGTCAATACAAACTCATATTTTACTTGCATTTCCATACACATCTTTTATGCAGTCTAGAGTTAGCTCTGCGGTGCTCGATAACACCAGATCAGCGCCTTTAAGGTTTTCCTCTTTCCCAATCCCTATAGCTAACATACCGGCAGCCTTTACTGCCACAATCCCAGCGCCGGCATCCTCAACACCAACACAATTAACGGGTGGAACTGATATATTCTCTGCCGCCACCAAAAAAACATCAGGGGCCGGTTTCTGATTTTTTATTGCACCCGCATCTGCAATAAAATCAAATAGATGTGCAATCTCTAGTCTTTCTATTATGGTTGCCGCATTTCTGCTGGCTGAAGCTATTGCTGTCTTAATCTTTTTATCCTTTAACTCATGTAGTAGCCCCAGTATCCCCGGAAGAATATCCGCTGGAACGATTGTCTTTATTAATTTTACATAGTCCTTATTCTTCTTGTCAGCTAATGCTTGCTTCTCGTTATCAGTAAACCTGCCCGGCGTAGTGTCTTTTTCCAGAATTATTTCAAGACTTTCCATACGTGGAACGCCTTTTAGTCTTTCATTTATGTCACGATCAAAGTAAATCCCCAGCTCGTCTGCAAGACTCTTCCACGCCCTATAATGAAACTCGGCAGAGTCTGTTATTACTCCATCAAGATCAAATATAACTGCTTCAAGTTTGTTTTTAGACATACACTCTCACTCCTACTATTTTATCAAATATATGGTTTGTTCCCTCAAAACATCCGCCATCTGTACTTACTAGATTCTGCGACTTCGCGCAGAATGACGAGAGTTTTTCATTGATTATTTGACGTTACCGAAATTAAATATATTTATCCAAAAATCGTTCTTGCAACATGCACTCCGGCAGCACCAGCTTGAGCAAGGCCGCGCGTTATTCCTGCTCCATCACCTGCACAGTACAGGCTTTTAATTGAAGTTTGTAAGTTGGCTGACAACTCAGGACGAGCTGAATAGAACTTAGCTTCAGCACCGTAGAAAAGCGTATGCTCCGATGCAAATCCGGGAGTAACCTTGTCCAAAGCATTTGTCATCTCAATTAGGCTCACCATTGTATTATACGGAAGCACGAGCCCAAGATCACCGGGAACGGCTTCTTTTAACGTTGGCTCCAAGAAGCCTTCTGCAATTCGTTTTTCTGTAGAACGTCTGCCTCGTACAATATCTCCAAATTTCTGAATTATTAGACCACCACCAGAGAGGTCGTTTGCACGTCTGCATATTTCTCTGGCATACTCATTTGGCTTGTTAAACGGCTTAGTAAACACATGTGAAACTAGCAGCGCAAAGTTTGTATTAGTCGAGCCAAGAGCAGGATCAAAGTATGCATGACCGTTGGCAGCAATTACTCCACTATGATTTTCAACAACCACATAACCTGATGGATTTGCACAAAATGTGCGAACAACTGATCCTGTAGATGAGTTGAATATTAGTTTGGCTTCATAAAGATGCTTATTAATATCGTGCATTATCACGTTTGACGTCTCTGCACGTACGCCAATGTCAACCTGGTTGCACGAAACAGGTATGCCTCTCTTCTCCAATATTTCAGAAAGCCATGTCGAACCGTCACGACCGGGTGCAAGCAGAATCTCCTTACCCTGGAACTCTCGCCCATCTTTTGTAACTACACCTATTGCACGAGTTTCATTTCCTTTTGTCTCTGTCAAAATATCTACTACATCTGTCTTGAACTGCATTTCAATTTTTGGCAGTAGTGAGTCGTAGATAGACGTCATTACACGCAAGTTCATTTCTGTGCCAAGATGACGGACTCTTGCACGTAACAATTTCATTCCTGCACCATAAACTTTTCGCTCAATTTCATCAACCGCCGGACTCCCGGGATCCGTAATAGAGTCAGGTGCACCATTTTCCAAATTTATTTGATCAACATAGTCTATAAGCTCAAGAAGTTGAGATGCTGGCATATAATCACCAAGCCAACCACCAAACTCTGATGTGATGTTAAATTTCCCATCAGAATATGCTCCGGCACCACCAAAGCCGCAAGTGATTGAGCAAGCAGGCAGGCAACCTGCAAAGCCATCCTTGCCTTCAGACATCGGACACAATCTTGCTTTCTTGCTCATAATAGGACATTTTCTGTTATATATATCGCATCCGCGATCAATCATCAGAATCTTTGCGTTTGGCGAAAGCTTTACTGCTTCCCACGCTGCATATATTCCACAGGGACCAGCTCCCACAATAATCAAGTCATATATCATATTCTTTTCCTCTTTCTGGATTCTGCGACTTCGCGCAGAATGACGTTAGCTTTCACATTATACCATAGTTATCGCCATTTGTGCTTGTAAACTCAAACAAAACAGAGGAACTTAGTCTTGTACAGACTATGCCCTGAGGGTGTGTTGTCGGAATTGCCATTCCGTAAGCGCAACCATGGACGGTGGAGCGCGTTCATTATGCGCAGGACGCGCATTTGAACGTAGGAATGCAATTACGATAATACACCCTCAGGGCGAAAAGACAGAGGAACCGTCCCCTGTGTTCTACTTGACTGTAACTTACACAAGATATATAATATGTAATGCATTTCATATGCAAAATATTAGGAGGAAATTATTTAATGAAAAAATATCTGCTCGTAGCGTTAGGCGCAATGTTATTTCTTACTACTACCGTTGGATGTTCTAATGATGACGATTCTATTACAGGCACAATTGAAATGGAAGATGGCGGAGTCATCACATTTGAACTCTACCCCGATATTGCACCGCAAACAGTCCGCAACTTTGTATATCTCGCACGTCAAGGATTTTATGATGGTCTGACATTTCATCGTGTAATAGAAGGATTTATGATTCAAGGCGGATGCCCATCAGGCAATGGCACAGGCGGTCCCGGTTGGACTATCTTTGGCGAAACTGCAAACAATGGCTTTGAAAACAACCTACTCCACGAACGAGGTGTTATGTCAATGGCTAACTCCGGACATCCTGATTCAGGAGGCTCCCAATTCTTTATTTGTCAAGAGGATGCCGAATGGTTGAATGGTCTCCACGCCACTTTCGGCAAGGTCACCGGTGGAATGGATGTTGTAGATCTGATTGCCGCAAACCCGGATGCCCCTCATGTTATAAGATCAATCACAATTGACGGAGATTTCGAAATGGATCCTCCGGACAAAATTATAGGATAGCTAGAAGACACTCTAAGTTTTGTAAAGGTAAGCTCTGAGTGTGTATACAAAGGAGCCGTCCGAGACTGCTGAAAAAGTCCCTTTCGTCATTGCGGACTTGATCCGGGATCCCCAGAATCGATGCTATACTCAGGGGATTGCGGATCAAGTCCGCAATGACGGAGGCAAATAGAACAAAAAATTACCGAACTGCTTTGAAACAGTTCGGTAATTTTGATTGTAGTTATGATTTTGACTTAAACGAGTTCCAGTATTGCTGTTTCAGCACCGTCACCGCGACGTACTCCAGACCTTGTTATGCGTGTATAGCCGCCATTACGCTCCGCATAACCGGGAGCTATTTCAGAAAACACTTTTGTAACCACATCTTCACGTCTAATAAAAGATAATGCGCTACGACGTGATGCAAGTGTATTCTTCTTGCCTAATGTAATCATCTTTTCAGCAAGCGGTGCAATTTCCTTGCAACGTGTTACTGTTGTTTCCATTTTCCCGTTATCCAGAAAGTCGGTAACTTGTTGACGTAACATCGCCATGCGTTGATCCGTCGGCTTTCCTAGTTTACGTTTACCGGGCATATTGTTGTACCTCCTATCCTTCCTCGCTCTTCAAAGACAATCCCATCATTGAAAGCTTGTGTATAACCTCTTCAAGCGACTTGCGTCCGAGGTTGCGAACCTTTATCATATCGTCTTCTGTTTTTGAAAGCAGATCTTCAACAGTGTTTATGTTGACCCGCTTTAGACAGTTGAAGCTTCTTACTGATAAGTCCAGCTCTTCAATTGTCATTTCGAGCACTTTGCCTCTCTGTGCTTCCGGCTTCTCAATAACTGTTGATTGATTGCCGATTGTTTCAGACAAATCTGTAAACAATGTGAAGTGATCACAAAGGATTTTTGCACCAAGTGATACTGCGTCTTTTGCAGTTATTGTCTTGTCAGTCCATACTTCCAGTGTCAGTTTGTCATAGTCTGTTACGTTACCGACACGAGTGTTTTCGACTGTATAATTGACCTTTAGCACAGGTGTATAAATCGAATCAATTGGTATAACGCCAATTGTCGTATCCTTAGGCTTGTTGCGTTCAGCTGACATATATCCACGACCGTGATCAATCGTCAGCTCCATTGTAAGTGATGCATCAGGGCTTAGAGTTGCAATATGCAAATCTGGATTCAATATTTCAACTTCACCGTCGGACTTTATATCTCCTGCTGTAACCACTCCTTCTCCGGAGGCTTCGATGTATACAGTTTTAGCTCTCTCTGCATGGAGTCTGGCTACAATGCTTTTAATGTTTAGAATAATTTCTGTTACGTCTTCTTTGACTCCCGGAATTGTTGAAAATTCGTGTTGTATTCCGGTTATTTTAACTGTTGTAACTGCAGTTCCGGGCAGTGATGACAACAGTATTCTACGCAATGAATTGCCCAGTGTTGTACCATATCCGCGTTCCAGCGGTTCAATAGTATATCTACCGTATGACTCGTCCTCAGGGGAGTCAATGCACTCAATACGTGGTCTTTCTATTTCAACCATGAAATACCCTCCTTATAATAGTGTTCCTCTTGTGTTTGTCAAACTCAATTGTCATAATTATCGACATGAGGGCCCAAAGTGTATATGTGTCATTTTCAGTGCTACAACTACACTTATTATTTTGAGTAGAGCTCGACTATTAGTTGCTCTTCAATCGGAATATCAATATCTTCTCTCACCGGCACAGCGGTAACCTTTGCAATCATTGCATTTGCATCATATTCCAACCATTTTGGCGGTACTCTTGATGCATTTGCTTCAATAACTGACTTGATTTTGTCAAGACCACGACTTTTGTCTTTAAGAGATATAATCATTCCAGGTCTTACTAAGAAAGACGGTATGTTAACTTTTCTGCCATTAACCATGAAATGTCCGTGTAAAACAAGTTGTCTTGCTTCTGCACGACTCATCGCGAAACCAAGTCTATAGACAGTGTTGTCAAGACGTGTTTCGAGAAGTGCCAATAAGTTCTCACCGGCTTTACCTTTGCGCTTCCTTGCCATTTCGAAATAGCTACGGAACTGGCGCTCAAGAACTCCGTAATATCTTTTAGCTTTTTGTTTTTCGCGTAATTGAAGACCATATTCTGATGCTTTCGAACGTCCTTGACCATGTTGACCCGGAGGGTATGGTCTACGCTCTGCTGCACATTTTTCTGTATAACATCTGTCGCCTTTTAAGAATAATTTCTGTCCTTCTCTGCGGCAAAGGCGGCAAACTGCTCCTGTATATCTAGCCATATTATTACATTTACCCCCTCTTATACTCTGCGTCGCTTAGGTGGACGGCAACCATTATGTGGAATTGGTGTTACATCTTTAATCATTGTAACTTCTAGACCGGCTGTCTGTAGTGCTCTAATTGCAGCCTCACGACCTGAACCTGGTCCTTTTACAAAAACTTCAACAGTTTTCAAACCATGCTCCATTGCTGCTTTTGCTGCAGCTTCTGCTGCTGTTTGTGCTGCAAAGGGAGTTGATTTTCTGCTTCCTCTGAAGTCCATTCCACCGGAAGATGCCCATGAAATAGCATTCCCATGTACATCCGTTACTGTAACCATCGTGTTATTAAAGGATGATTTTATATGAACCGCGCCCTTCTCGATATTCTTCCGTTCGCGACGTCTGGTTCTTGTCTTTTTACCTTTAGGTGGTGCCATGTGTTATACTCCCTCCCCTACTTCTTCTTGTTAGCGATCGTACGTTTCGGTCCCTTACGTGTACGCGCATTTGTTTTGCTGCGTTGTCCACGTACAGGAAGACCTCGTCTATGACGTAGACCTCTATAACTGCCAATCTCAGTCAAACGCTTTATATCAAGCGCGACAGATCTGCGAAGGTCGCCTTCGACCATGAAGCTTTTGTTAATACACTCACGAAGAGCGGCTTCTTCCGCTTCCGTAAGGTTTTTTACTCTTGTTGTAGGGTCGATACCCGTTTCAGCAAGGATTTTCTTTGCGCTTGTTCTGCCTATTCCAAAAACATAAGTTAGCGCAATTTCTACTCGTTTGTCTTTCGGTAAATCAACACCGGAAATACGTGCCATAACTACAATCAATCCTTTCGTATTATTATCCCTGTCTCTGTTTGTGTTTAGGGTTAACGCAAATTACCATAACCCTGCCCTTGCGCTTTACTATTTTGCATTTTTCGCACATGGGTTTAACTGACGGTCTTACTTTCATAATCGTTCTCCTTTGTTACTTGCTTCGCCATGTGATTCTTCCTCGAGTTAAGTCATACGGTGACATTTGTACCGTTACCTTATCTCCCGGTAGAATTCTTATAAAATTCATCCGGAGTTTTCCGGAGATATGCGCCAATATTGTATGTCCGTTTCCTATGTCAACTTGAAACATAGTATTTGGTAGAGATTCGACAACTGTTCCTTCAAGCTCAATCATGTCATCTTTTGGCATCTTGCATTCCTCCTTCGCTACACTGCTTCGCAGCATATCCGGCTAAAAACCTTCTGATTTCGTTGTTTGTCACTTTTTCACCTTTATCTAATTTTTCAGCTAACAAACCATCCGCTTGACCTTCAAGTTTCAAATGTTTACTTTTTTTTCGTTTTGGGCTTTCGTATCTGCGCCCTTTTCCATCAGCTATCTGTGAGTATTCTGCATCAGTTCCTATTACAATGAATCGTTTGCCAGCATCTCTTCCATTTACCGATATCACTATGTCTGCTATGTTCATGGCATTTCCTCGCAGGCTGTGAGTATCTCCGGCTCACCTTCAGTTATTAGAATTGTGTTCTCATAGTGTGCAGAATTCATACCATCGGCAGTCACGACTGTCCATCCATCATCCAACAGTTCTATGTCCGCAACGCCGACATTCACCATCGGTTCAACCGCCAATGTCATTCCGGGCAACAAACGCGGGTCATTTCCTCTGCGCGGCTTCTCAATGAAGTTCGGAACTTCGGGAGCTTCATGAAGCTTTGTCCCTACTCCGTGTCCGGAGTAAGCACGAACTAGTGAAAAACCATTTTTCTCCGCATGTCTCTGTATCGCCCTAGACATATCTGATACTCTGTTTCCGGCTCTAGCGTATTTCAACCCTTCGTAGAAACATTCTCTAGTTACTTGAATAAGCTTTTTTGAGTTTTCGTCTGTACTGCCTGCAATGAATGTCGCAGCACAATCACCAATGTACCCGTTCTTTGTTACGCCAATGTCAATGCTTACAATGTCACCCTGTTCTAGTTTTCTAGAACTTGGAATCCCATGTATTACTTCCTCATTAACAGAGACACATGCGCTGGCAGGGTAATCACGATATCCCAAAAATGTTGGAGTGGCTCCTTGTGATTTTATAAATTTATGCACAGCCTTATCTATACTCGAGGTTGTCGCTCCAACCTTTACCATTGATCCGGCAAGCTTTCTGGCTTCAGCAGCTATCTTTCCGGCACTGCGCATAAACTCAATTTCACGATCGGTCTTTCGATTAATCATATTCCCAATGCTTTGAACATTTCGGCGGTTTGCTCTGCTATTGAGAGATCTCCACCTACTTCTTTCAGTTTGCCTTGTACTTTGTAATAATCAATGAGTGGCTCAGTTTCTTTATGATATGTGTCGAGCCTGTTTATGATCGTCTCTGCTTCGTCATCTTTTCTTACTATCAAAGTAGCTCCGCAAGCATCGCATATTCCGTCAACTTTAGGCTTTTTCGTTTCAACATGGAATATCATTCCACATGTCGGACATGTCCGCCTGCCGCTTAGTCTTTTGATAATGACTTCGTCAGGAACTTCAATTGACAGCACTGTATCAATTACAACGCTCTGTGCGTCAAGAGCTTCTGCTTGTGCTATTGTTCTCGGCATACCATCGAATATGTAACCGTTCTTACAATCATCAGCGGTAAGACGCTCTTTGACAACTCCGATTATTACATCGTCCGGAACCAAATCCCCTGCATCCATATACGCCTTTGCCTTAAGGCCTACAGGAGTGCCGTTTTTTACCGCGGCACGCAATATATCTCCTGTGGATATTTGTGGAACATTCAGCTTTTCGACCAGAACTTCAGCTTGTGTGCCCTTGCCTGCTCCGGGCGGACCAAGTAGAATTAATCTCATTATGTTACCTCCCGGGTTTACTCAAGGAAGCCCTTGTAGTGTCTCATGAGCATTTGTGATTCCAGTTGCTTGATAGTTTCGAGTGCAACACTTACTACAATTATTATCGATGTGCCGCCCATGGCTATGCCGGTGGCACGAGCTGTTTCAGATACTGCACTAACTATTATCGGTGTAATCGCGACAATCGCAAGATAGATTGCACCAAATAATGTTATCTTAGTCAAAACCTTTTGAATAAAGTCGCTTGTAGGTTTACCTGCACGGAACCCGGGTATAAACCCTCCGTTCTTCTTCAAGTTGTTGGCTACTTCAACAGGGTTAAACTGAACTGTTGAGTAGAAGTATGAGAAGAATACTATTAACAAGAAGTACAGCACCATATATGGAATACTTGTCATGTCGAGCGCTCTCATAAGCCATGTGTCAGACCATCTCGGCACAAATACTACGATTGTTGCAGGTATGGTTGCTATTGACTGTGCGAAGATTACCGGAAGAACACCGGACATGTTGACTTTCATTGGTAGATGTGTCGATTGTCCGCCATACATCTTCCGACCAACCACTCGTTTAGAATATTGTACAGGTATTCTGCGTTCAGAGTTTTGTACAATTACAATTAGTACGATAATTGCGAGTGCTCCAAGTAGCATTAGTGCATAAATCCACCAGTTGCTAGGTGTATGAATAACGCCGTTTGCCATTTGCCATAACTCGATTGGGAAACGTGCAACAATACTTACAAATAGGATTATTGAAATACCATTACCAATTCCAAACTCTGTTATCTGTTCACCCATCCACATGAGAAGTGCACTACCGACCATAAATGTTACAATAATGACTATTGCTGTTGGCCATATACCTTCTGCTCCGGGTATAAGCATAGAAGCGCCGCCCATTGCCGGATCGCCTCTGCTTATGAGTGTGTAGTATGCAAAACCTTGAAGTGCTGCAATACCAACAGTACTATAACGCGTGATTTTCTCGATTTTTTTCTTGCCTTCTTCGCCGCCCTCTTTACGCATACGCTCAAGTGCGGGGATAGCAATGGTAAGTAGTTGCATTATAATAGATGCATTAATGTACGGTTGTATCGATAATGCAAATATCGATGCACGTTCAAGTGCGCTTCCCGACATTGTATTAAGGAAACCAAGTACTGTTCCGCTTAACGCCTGGAAATGTAACTCCAGAGCTGCAGTATCAACATACGGCACAGTAACAGCATTACCTAAACGATATATTAGAACTATAAACGCCATGAAAAGTAACTTTTTTCTTATGTCGTCAATTTTCCACGCATTGCGTATCGTCTGTAACAAGGTTACACCACCTCTGCCTTTCCGCCGGCTTCCTCTATTTTTGCTTTTGCTGACTCTGAGAATGCCGCTGCTTTAACGGTTAGCTTCTTCTTAAGTGTACCATTTCCAAGAATCTTGACTCCATACTTACATTTAGTGATCACGCCGGAAGATAAAAGCAATTCTTTATCAACGGTCGTGCCCGCTCTAAATTTGTTCAGAGCTGCAAGATTCACTCCTGTTAGCGGCTTTGCAAAAATATTGTTAAAGCCCCTTTTAGGAACGCGACGTGCAAGCGGCATTTGTCCGCCTTCGAAGCCAATTCTGACTCCGCCGCCACTACGGGAATTTTGTCCTTTATGTCCGCGACCTGACGTTTTGCCGTTTCCGGTGCCGTGACCGCGTCCTTTGCGCTTGGCTACATGGGTCGAACCCTTAGCCGGAGAAAGTTCGTGAATATTCATATCTCACTCACCCCTTATTCTTCCGTTACTTCGATCATATACTTAATCTGATCAATTTTTCCTCTTGTCTGTGGATTGTCGGGTTGAATCACTTCTGCCCCGATTTTTTTCAGACCAAGGGATTTCGCAGTAGCAATATGCTTTTCAAGTCTACCGCTTAAACTTTTTGTGAGTTTTATTTTTAACTTTGCCATTTCTTTTCTCCTAACCCACGATTTCTTCTACAGTTTTGCCTCTGGTTTTTGCAACCTGTGAAGCATCACGTAGTGACTTAAGTCCAACCATAGTAGCTGCGACAACATTTTGTGGATTGTTTGAGCGCAGGCATTTTGTTCTGATATCTGTAATTCCTGCTGCTTCAACTACTGCACGAACTGCGTTTCCTGCGATAACACCTGTTCCCGGAGGTGCAGGCTTCAGCAAGACTCTACCGGCTCCGAATACGCCGATTACTTCGTGAGGTATAGTTCCACCAGATGTCGTTACTGTTGTGACATTCTTTTTAGCATCCTCGATGCCTTTGCGAATTGCTTCAGAAATTTCACCGGCTTTCCCAAGTCCAAAGCCGACTCTGCCTTTACCGTCGCCCACTACACAAAGTGCAGCAAACTTGAATATGCGTCCACCTTTAACGGTTTTAGCAACACGGTTCAAGGAAACGACTTTTTCTGTGAATTCTTGTGGTTCTTCATCTCTTCTTCTGTTGTCTCTTCTGTTATCTCTTTGATTACCAAATGCCATTATGTTTCCTCCTCCCGTTAGAATTTCAGTCCGCCCTCGCGGGCAGCTTCTGCAAGTTCTTTGACACGACCGTGGTAAAGATATCCACCTCTGTCAAAAACAACATCTTCAATGTTATTTTTGAGTGCACGTTCGGCAACCAATTTACCTACTTTTTGTGCACCTTCCTTGTTTGATCCGGAACCATCGAAGGCTTTTTCCACCGATGATGCAGAGCATAGAGTAACTCCATTCACGTCATCAATAAGCTGTGCGTAGATATGCTTGTCGCTACGGAAGACGTTAAGTCTTGGACGCTCCGGTGTGCCGGCAATTTTGCCGCGTACTCTTTTGTGGCGCCTTTTACGTTGCGCGTTTGTATCCGGTCTTTTTATCATCTTACTTCACTCCCGTCTTTCCTTCTTTGCGGCGAATGACCTCATCTACGTATTTAATACCTTTGCCCATATATGGCTCCGGCGGTCTCTTCTTTCTAACATCAGCAGCAAATTGACCAACCATTTGTTTGTTAACTCCGCTGATTATGATTTTGTTTGGTGCGGGAACATCAATTTCAATTCCATCAATCTCGTCCATTATTACCTGATGTGAATATCCGAGATTCATAACGAGCTTCTTGCCTTCTTTTGTAGCTCTGTAGCCGACACCGTTTATATCGAGTTCTTTCTTGAATCCATCTGTAACACCAACGATCATATTATTTATGAGTGTTCGTGATAGTCCATGAAGACTGCGGTGACGTGGATTGTCAGTCGGGCGAGTAACATTTATCGTTACTCCTTCCACTTCAAGCTTCATTTCGGGACATATTGTTTGTTCCAATGTGCCCTTAGGACCTTTTACAGTTACATGGTTCGCATCTGTTATCTTTACATCTACTCCGGCAGGTATGGTAATTGGTGCTTTTCCTATTCTTGACATAATCTATTCTCCCCCTTACCACACAAATGCAAGGACTTCACCGCCGACATTGGATTCACGTGCTTTCTTGTCGGTTAGAATTCCTTTTGATGTTGAAATAATGGCAATGCCCAGTCCTCTGAGGACATATGGCAGCTCATCTGCACCTGCATATACGCGAAGTCCCGGTTTTGAGACGCGGCGCAGGCCGGCAATAGCTTTTTCTGTACCATTGTATTTTAGAGTTACTTTAATAACACCTTGAACACCATCATTAATTAGCTGATAGTTCTTGATGTAACCCTCTTGTAATAGAATCTCTGCAATCGACTTTTTCATATTCGACGCAGGAATATTCACTGTTGAATGTCTTGCCGCACTTGCATTTCTAATACGTGTAAGCATATCGGCAATGGGATCTGTAATTTGCATATCGCTTTCCTCCTTGTTAGAGTTACAGACATTTGTCTGTTTTCGCACCGAAGGTATCAATTTCTTTTAGGGCTTAGGGGCTAGGGTTTAGGGGTTAGTAACTGTTACTGATAGCTAAACCGTTGTATCAACCTAAGCACGAACTGACCGTTCAGTGTCGATTCTTTATTAGGGGTTAGGGTTAGTATTTTTACTGATGGCTAACTCCATTCCATTGTATCTCTCTAGTCCCTATTATTGCTTTGAATTTATATTTCGGGGAAGGTTTTGATAATGTCTTGTCTTGTTGTGTCTGTTGTCTAGGTTTTTGGTTTAAGTGTAATACTAAACCCTAGACCCTAAATTTAGACCCTAAACCCTAACCCCTACTACTGTTACCAAGAAGCCTTACGTACTCCGGGAATCTGACCTTTATAGGCTAGGTTCCTGAAACATATACGGCAAACGCCGAAGTCACGCAGATATGCGTGGGGGCGACCACAGATTTTGCAGCGATTGTAGCGACGAGTGGAAAACTTAGGTTTCCCTTGTTGCTTTAGAATCATAGCTTTCTTTGCCATTCTCTTCTTCCTCCCTACGATGTGATGAACGGAGCGCCTAGAAGTGTTAACAATTCACGGGCTTCCTCGTCCGTCTTTGCGGTTGTACATATTACTATATCCATTCCGCGGATTTTTTCTATCTTATCGTAGTCTATTTCAGGAAAAACAAGTTGTTCCTTAAGACCAAGTGCATAATTGCCACGTCCGTCAAATGAATTTGGGCTGATTCCACGGAAGTCACGTACACGTGGAAGTGCAACGTTGAGCAGCCTGTCAAGGAATTCCCACATTTTTTGTTGTCTTAGAGTAACTTTTACACCAACAGGCATCCCATCACGGAGTTTGAAGTTCGCAACGGACTTGCGTGCTCTTGTTACAACTGCTTTTTGGCCTGTAATCGCCGAGACATCTTTTACAACCGCTTCTAGAGCTTTTGCATTATCTCTAGCATCACCACACCCTACGTTTACAACAACCTTTTCGATTCTTGGTATTTCCATGACGCTCTTGTACCCGAACTTCTTCATAAGTGCAGGAGCAGCCTCTTCTTGGTATTTTTTCTTCATTCTTGTCATTATATAAGACTTCTCCTTCCTTAGATTTCTGCGTCACATTTTTTGCAAACGCGAACTTTTTTGCCTTTTTTGTCAACACTATATGCTGATCTTGTCGGCTTGTCACATTTAGGACATACTCGCATGACTTTGTTTGCGAATATAGGGGTTTCTTTAGAAATTATACCACCAGCTTCGCCTTGTTTGCGAGGTTTCTTATGTCTCTTTGCAACATTGACGCCTTCTACAAGAACTTTACCGTCTGCAGGATCAACGCGCATGACTTTTCCTGTTTTACCTTTGTCTTCACGCTTACCTGTCAAAACTATTACTGTATCATTTGTTTTAATATGCATGTTAATTACACTCCCCCATTAAATTACTTCGGGAGCCAACGAAAGGATCTTCATATAGTCCTTATCGCGGAGCTCTCGTGCCACGGGGCCAAAGATACGTGTACCTCTGGGGTTCTTATCTTCTTTAATAAGAACTGCGGCATTTTCGTCAAAGCGGACATGCGTGCCATCTGCACGATGTACGTCCTTAGCTGTACGTACAATAACAGCTCTAACGACTTCACCCTTTTTAACAGTGCTGGCAGGTGCAGCTTTACGTACTGATGCTACAATAACATCACCTACTCCGGCATATCTTCTACCGGAACCGCCCAACACTCGGATACATTTGATTTCCTTAGCGCCTGTATTATCGGCAACTTTAAGAAAGGATTCTTGTTGTATCATATCTTCTTCTCCCTAATCTCTACTTCGCCTTTTCGAGTACCTCGATAAGTCTCCAGCGTTTGTCTTTTGATATTGGACGCGTTTCCATTACACGTACTGTGTCGCCAGCGCCACAATCGTTGTTCTCGTCATGTGCTTTAAGCTTATATGTTCTTCTGATAATCTTTTTGTAAAGCGGATGCGGCACTCTGGTTTCTACCGCAACGACGATGGTTTTGTCCATTTTGTCGGATACAACTTTGCCCACCCTCGTTTTTCTTCCTGCTCTTTTATTCTCTGTCATATGACTTAACCTCCTGCTTGCTCGAGTTGCTTTTGGCGAATAACTGTCTTGACTCTGGCAATATCTTTTTTGACATGTGCTATCTGTATTGGGTTGTCAAGTTGGTTAGTCGCGTGTTGCATTCTTAAAAAGAAGAGGTCTTTTTTTAATCCCATCAATCTTTCTTCCAATTCTTCGGGATTGAGTGCTCTTGCCTCATTTGCCTTCATCTTATTCACCACCTGTCTCGTTTGCATCCTCGCTCGCATCTTCTTCTGCTACTACTTCTACTTCATCAAATTCGCGCGTTGATGCATAGACTTTAATATTGTCATGATCTATGCCTTCGCGCATAATGAACTTAACTTTACACGGAAGTTTGTGTGCTGCCAAACGCATTGCTTCGCGAGCCACTGCTTCGGTTACT